>Ga0187865_1000163_pt1 | contig 94911 bp, 98 predicted proteins | sample June2016WEW_11_1_2_FD_132989 | JGI IMG/M metagenome (GOLD analysis project Ga0187865, IMG submission 132989) | Peatland microbial communities from SPRUCE experiment site at the Marcell Experimental Forest, Minnesota, USA - June2016WEW_11_100 | ecosystem: Environmental > Terrestrial > Soil >... | reverse complement strand
TTGCCTTATCGGCTGGCTGTGGTTCCTGGGAACGCTGGTTCCGGTGATCGGCATCGTGCAGGTCGGAGGACAGGCCCTGGCCGAGCGTTACACCTATATTCCCTATATCGGCCTTTTCATCGCCGTTGTCTGGCTGGCCGGCGATGCAGTGGCCAACTCCCCGAAGATCAAGGCCGTAGCTCTGCTGCTTGCGGCCGCGGTCATTGTAGCGTGCGCCATAAAAACCGATGCACAGGTTAAGGTATGGAAAGATACGGAGACGCTGTTCGGCCACGTGCTCGAAGTTGACCCGCGCGGGGAACTTCCCAACTTAAGCCTGGGCATTGCGTATATGAAGCAGGGAAGGCTTGCCGATGCGCAAAAATATTACGACCGCGCGCTGAGCTATAACCCCTCCTGGTATCTGACTCTCTCTTATTCCGCTTATTGCCTGATGATTTCCTGCGAGCCCAATGAACGGCGCAATCTGCCGCTTGCGGGGCAACGCCTGGAAACGGCATTGCGTGCTGCTCCCGACAGCCCCGATGCCCTATCCGTTATGGCGCTATGGTCTTACATGATGGGCAGGACGAAGGATGAGGAGACATATAGCGAAATGGCGATCGCCGCGAACCCGGATTTTGTACCGGCGCGCCTCTATCTTGCCGATGCTCTTCAGACGCAGGGAAAATTTGACCAGGCGGTTGAGCAGTACCGTCAGGCGCTTGCCATCCAACCGGATAATTACGATGCGCATAACGACTTAGGCGTTATTTTAGGCAAACAGGGGTTGACGGAGGAAGCGCTAAAGGAACTCCGGCATTCTCTGGCCATCAAACCCGATCAAGCAGCGCCCCATTTCTATATGGGCAAGATCTTTATGCGGGCGCATCGGTTCTCCGAAGCGGTAGAGGAATATACCCAAGCGGTACGCTTCGACCCCGCAAACGCCAATGTGCATAATGAGCTGGGCGCGGCCCTGTTTCAACTTGGGGACTATGAAAAAGCGGCCGCGCAGTTCAACGAAGCGTTGCGGATCGATCCGTCTCATGTCTACGCAAGAAAAAATCTCGATCTTGCTCAAGCCCGGATGAAAAGCAAATCGGTTGAACAAGGAAGAAAATGAAAAATGCCGGGCCGGGCGGCCCGCGTCCGAGCGTAACTAAGCGGGCGATCCAGATCTTCCGCCGCGGCGGAAGAGACCGGGTGTACCCATGTCCCGATTTTGGGACTCGGGAAAGCAAGAGCCTCTACCAAGAGGTTTTTCTGTCCCCTGTTCCCTGCTTTTCTCAATCCGCGTACTTCACCGAGCAGCCGTAGGGCCGTGTGTAGGAGTGCTCGACGGGCTTGCCCGCCATGGCTTCAGTGAGCGCGTCGGAAAGGTAGTTGTCCGCGCCCTCGATGCCGCTCACGTCGGTCGTAGGACGGTTGTCGATGGCGCCTTCGTAGATCAGCTTGCCCTCGGGGTCGATGACATACATTTCCGGCGTAGTTTTGGCATCATAAAGGCGGCCGAGCTTACCCTCCGGATCCATGAGCACCGCCGTGGGATCGGCGTGCATCTGCTGGAGGTACTCGTTCTCTTCGGCGTCGGTGACGTAGCCTTGCTTGCCGGGCGCCGAAGAGATGACCGTGAACCAGACCACGTCCTTCGCTTTCCACTCTTTTTGCAAAGCCTCCATGTTGCCGGAGGCGTAGTGCTTGTGGGTGTAGGGGCAGTCCCGGTTGTGCCACTCTAGGACGACGTACTTGCCGCGGTACTCGCTCAGGGTGTGGGTTTGGCCATGCGAGTCGGTGGCGGTGAAGTTGGGCGCGGGCGAGCCGACCACGGCCTGCGCAGCAGCGGAGATGGGCACGAGCGCGACGACGAGGGCAGTAATTCCGGCAAGAACGGGCAGAGATTTCATGAAGGTCAACCTCCTGAGGGGAATTGGGATAAGCGAGCCTGATTGGGCTTCCGGCGAGCAGGCTTCCAGCGAACAGGTTTCTGGCTTACTTTTGCTTGGACGATCCATCTGTGGCCTGAGTTGCAGAGGTGGGCAATTTGGTCACGGCGTCGAGGACGATGCCGGGGGTGAGTACCTGCGGGAGGAGCTGCGGGGTGGCTTGGCCCGGTGTGTAGAGCGCGTAGACGGGCACTCCGCTGCGGCCGAGCGCGGCAAGGGCTTCGGTGATAGCGGGGTCCTGGAGGGTCCAGTCGGCGCGAAAGAGGGCGACGTTGGCAGCGGCAAATGCCCGCGTAACCCGGGGTTGATCTAGGGCGACGCGCTCGTTGACCTGGCAGGTGAGGCACCAGCTTGCGGTGAAGTCGACGAAGACGGGCTGGCCGGCGGCGAGGGCGTGCTGGACCGCTTCGGCGGACCAGGGTTGCCAGGTGGCTGTGGCAGAAGCTTGCCCGGTGGCTGAGACCGCCGGTTTCGACGCGGTGGCCAACTCTTTTGGCGTCGCCACGCAGATGCCAGCCACGACGACCAAAAAGAACGCGGCAACCGTGGTAGCCCAGCGTTGGGCTGGCCGGCGGCCGAGAAACCATCCGGCGATGGCGAGCAAAAGGAAGCTGGCAAGGAGCGCGGCCAGCAACGCCGCGCCGTAGGCCTGCGCGACGACCCACGCCAGCCAGATGACGGTGACAAAGATGGGAACCGAGACGGCTTGCTTGAGAATGTCCATCCACGCGCCGGGCCTGGGCAGCAGGCGCGTCCAGGCGGGTTGGAGCGTGAGCGCAAAGTAGGGCGCAGCGAGGCCGAGGGCGAGCGCGGTGAAGACAGCGAAGGTGACGGCTGCGGATTGAGCGAGCGCGTAGCCAATGGCAGCTCCCATAAACGGCGCGGTGCATGGCGTGGCGACGACGACCGCGAGAACCCCAGTGAAGAAGCTGCCCGCGTAGCCCTGTTTTGCGGCGAGCGAACCTCCGGCGCTGGCGAGCGTGAGGCCAACCTCGAACTGGCCGGCGAGCGAGAGGCCGAGGAAGAAGAGCAGCGCGGCCATCAGCGAGAGGAAGACTGGCGACTGGAATTGGAATCCCCAGCCGAGAGTGGCGCCGGCGACTCGGAGGGCGAGCAGCGCGGCCACGAGCACCCAGAAGGAGACGAGAATTCCGATGGTGTAGACAAAACCGTGCGCGCGTAGCTTGTGGCGTTCCTCAGCCCCGGACTGGCAGAGCGCCAAGCCTTTTAAGAAAAGCACAGGGAAGACGCAAGGCATGAGGTTGAGGAGCAGCCCGCCGAGGAAGGCGAGGGCGGCGATTCGCGCGAGCGCCCTGAGCGAAAACCTCTGCGCCACAGCCGGCATAGGCTCCATCCCCGCAACCCCGAAGGACACCTCCCGCGTCGCGGCAATCTCGTAATTGCGGCCGCCGGAGAGTTCGAGCACTCCGTTCAACTGCACGGGGCTCGTGGTGAGGTTCGGGTCTTTCTTCAGGTCGAGTACCAGCCCATTTTTTACAGGCGTCATCGTTTGCGGCGCGGGATTGTCGATGATGTTTTCGTCTTCAGGAAAGAATTCTGCTTGCGTCTCGCGTTGGCCGGTGGAGACGGCGAGGCGGAAGCCGGTGGGCGTGGGTTGGAAGACGGCGGAGTCGGCGGCGGGAATCGACTTTGGAATCTGGCTGAGAAATTGCGCAAAGATGGGCGGGTGAATGAGCCCGAGATCATAGAGACCGCGATACACATCTCGCGTGACCTGGAGCTCCGCCTTGCCAGGAATGCAGACCTCGCGGCAGACGAGCCAATCAACTTTTGCGCGCAGAACTACTGGACCTGCTTTGACACTGTCCTCGACATGAAACGTGAACGGAAAGAGAACTTCATTTTCGTATCCGAAGTCCATAAGCGGGCCGAGAGGCAGGCGCTTTGGTGCAGGGAATTGCATGGGAGCAGCGCTGATGCCCTTGGGCAGCGTCCATTGAATATGCGGCGGCTCGCCCGAATCGCCAGCGTTTTCCCAGTAGATATGCCAGCCCGACTCGAGCTTGAAATGAAGCCCGGCTTCATTCAGCGCGTCGCCGCTGTAGAGATTGTCCCCAGGCACGAGCAGTTCGACGCGCAGGTGGGGCGCATCAAAGGCGGCCTTCGTATCTTTTGGCGAGCTTGCTGGCGCGGAAAGTTGAGCAGAGGCGGGCAGAGTCCAGACGAAAAGGGCGACGAGCGCGAAGATGGGCCAGAAACGGCGCATGGCTGGAGAGGGATCGAGACTCCTGACGATTGGACTCAGTGTAATGGATGGGGGTTGCAGAAGGCGCGCTCCTCAGTGCCGGTCATCGTGATCCAGGATGGCGGCGTGGCGGCGGAAGATGCAGTCGTTCTGCACGCATTTGACGCCTGCAGCCCGGGCGCGGGCGACGGCTTCGTCGTGGATCACTTCGTCCTGCAGCCAGAGATAAGGAATGCCAAGGCGAATGACGTCGTCGACGATGGGCGGCACGTGCTCGGAGGCGCGGAAGACGTCGACCAGGTCGATTCCCTGCCCCGTTTGGGCAGAACGCGTTTCTTTAAGGGCGGCAGCCTGCGCGGCGTCGAGGTTGGCATAGCACGGCCCGTCCAGCACTTCCTTGAGCGCGGGATTGACCGGAAAGACGCGATAGCCTTGTTCGGCCAGGTACCGGCCGACGTTGTGGCTGGCGCGATGAGGCTTGTCGCTCATGCCGACGACGGCGATGTTCTTTGCAGTGCGCAGGATTTCGTCGATGATGGCGGGGTCGTTCATCAGTGGTCAGTAATCAGTGGTCAGTAATCAGTGGTCAGTGATCAGTGGTCAGTGATCAGTTCTCAGTTCGTGGTTCTCGGTGCGCCGCTCAGTGGATTACACGTCCAAGTCATCGCTTGCGCCCGTTGAAACAGCCGTTCCGCGGCGCTTGGCGAGCAGGTAACCCTTCAGGAACGGTTCGAGGTAGCCGTCGAGCACTTTGTCTACGTCGCCCACTTCTACCTTAGTGCGGTGATCCTTGGCCATGCGGTAGGGCTGCAAGACATAGGAGCGGATTTGCGAGCCGAAGTTGATGTCGAGCTTGGAGTCCTCGAGCTTTTTGGCGTCGGCGCGCTTCTTTTCAAGCTCGAACTCGTACAGGCGCGAGCGCATCATCTTCATGGCCTTGTCGCGGTTCTTATGCTGCGAGCGCTCGTTCTGGCACTGGACGACAATTCCTGTGGGGATATGCGTCATGCGCACGGCGGAGTCGGTGGTATTCACGTGCTGGCCGCCTTTACCGCCGGAGCGGTAGGTGTCGATGCGCAGGTCTTCGAGCTTCAGATCGACATGAATCGTTTCGTCGATCTCCGGCGAGACGTAGACCGAGGCAAAGGACGTGTGGCGGCGCTTGGCGGAGTCGAAGGGCGAGATGCGGACCAGGCGATGGACGCCGCTTTCGCCGGCGAGCTGGCCGAAGGCGTACTCGCCGACGATGGTGAAGGTGGCGGACTTGATTCCGGCCTCTTCACCAGACTGGTAATCGTTCATCTCGGTTTTGAAGCCCTGCTGCTCGGCCCAGCGCAGATACATGCGGAGCAGCATCTCGGCCCAGTCCTGGCTTTCGGTGCCGCCGGCACCCGGGTGCACGGTGACGATGGAGTTGAGCGGATCGGCCTCGCCCGAAAGCATCGTGCGCGCTTCAAGCTCCTCGGCGAAAGCCCCCAGATCCTTGATGCTCTTCTCCAAATCGAGGAGAACATCCTCGCCCTCTTTGGCCAGCTCGAAATAGGCTTCGATGTCGCCGGTGCGGTGGACGAGTTCGTCGTCGTCGCGCACCAGCGCCTCGAGGCGCTTGCGGTCGCGCATCAACGGCTGCGAAGCGGCGGGATCAGACCAGAACTTCGGGTCGGCGAGCCTGGTTTCAATTTCGGAGAGTTCCCTGCGGATGCGGGCAGGGTCAAAGATACTCCCGCAGGTCGCGCACCTGATTGCGGACGGGAGCGTAGGCGAATTCGAGATCGTTCAGCGACATTTTGCTCTTAAGACCTGGCTTTGGATTAGCAAGTTGGCCGCGCTCAAGCGCGGTTCGCAGGTTGGCGAGTCGGCGGCAGAGTTTCAACCCTTCGCAGCAGGAGCCTTCGGTCTCTTGCCGAGCGACCAACTGACAACGCCTAGAGACAGTATGGCACAGAGCCCGGCGAAGAGGTCGCCGTGGGCGGTGTAGAAGGTGATGCCGTCGCGAAAGCCGAACTCGGCAGGCAGCGCGTCGACCTGGTGGCGAGGAATCGACTGGCGCACGCAGCCGTAGGGATCGATAGCAGCAGTGATGCCGTTGTTGGTGTCGCGCAGGAGCCAGCGGCGGTTCTCGATGGCCCTCATGCGAGCCATGTTCAGGTGCTGCCAGGGAGCGCTGGTATCGCCGTACCAGCCGTCGTCGCTGATGTTGACGAGGACTTCGGCGCCGTTGCGCGCGAGCTGGCGCACCTCGCCGGCGAAGACCGCTTCGTAGCAGATGAAGACGCCGTAGCGATGGCGTCCGCCGTTCTGCGTATCGAGGAGAAAGACTTTGTGCTCAGTGCCGCGCGTGAACGAGGAGACGCGGCCGGTGAGTTTGTGGGCAAAAAACAGCAGACGCGCGAAGGGAATGTATTCGCCGAAGGGCACCAGGTGGATTTTGTCGTAGCGGCCCACTTGCTGCCCCTGGGCGTCAAAGATCACCGCGGAAACATGGTCTTGCCATTGGCCCTCGGCAGGATCGAGATCCGATCCGACGGCATTCACGATCAGCGGCGCTTGTTCCTGGCGGGCGATACCCGCCATCGCCTTTTGAAAGAGCGGGTCCTGGTCAAAGAAGGGCGCGGGCGATTCGGGCCAGACGACGAGGTCGGGATGGGTAGGATACGGCGGGCAGACGATTTCACCCGTGGGCGCGCCGGTTTGCGGAATGCCGGCGATGTAGGTCTTGCATTGCTCGCTCGCGAGACGAGTGAAATCGACGATATGGCGGTCCCACTCCGGCCCCTGCCAGTTGTTGGCGGCGCCCACGTCAAGATTGGGTTGGATGAGGACGGCCGTGGCTGTGGGATCGGGCCTAGCAGGCAGGACGAAGATGCCGGCAAAACCTGAGATCGCCAGGATTGCGCCGCAGGCGGCCCAGGCCCAGCGGCCGGCGAACGGATTCTTGCCTTCGCGACCCAGCAGCAGGCCGCCAGCGAGGAGCGCATTCGCGGCGACGAGAACAAAAGTGATGCCATAGACGCCGGTCCACGGCGCGATCTGGTTGACAAGGGCGTTATCGACTTGCGAGTAGCCAAGCTGATCCCAGGGAACGCTGGTAATGCGCGCGGCGGCGAGGTCCAGGCCCGTCCAGAGGAAGGGCGCGAAGGCCAGGGCCAGGCGCGTGGAGCCGGTGGTGCGGCGGACGAGCAGGAGGCCGAGACCGAAGAGACCGAAGTAAAGCCCCAGAACCAGACTGAAGCCGATGAGCAAAAGCGTAGGCGCCAGCGGCGGCATATCGCCGTAGCGAAGCATGGTATCGCGGACCCAGTAGCAGTTGCCCATGTACCAGAGGAAGCCGCAGAGATAAGCGATGAAAAAAGCGCGGCGCAGGGGATGGGGAGGGCTGGAGCGCGGAACCGAGAGCAAAGTCCAGAGCAGTGGAACCAGCCCAAACCAGGCGAAGATCGTACGCCAAGCCGGCAGCGGCCCGGCGAGCGGGAAAGGCAACTCAAGCAGGCCGGCGGAAAGGACCGCCGCAGCCCACGGCTTCCAGGAAGATTGCATACAGGGGCGAGTGTAAAACATCGGGGTGCAGTAGAATCGCAACATGGTATTGGCCACTTTTGGAATACGGCTGCTGGAAGCGATGTTCTTCTTCGGGATGATCGGGTCGGCGGTGGTGATCTTGATCAGCTTTATTGAGGACGGGAAAGAGCTTTTCGGCAAAGACTAGATTCTCGGCCGGAGTGCCGTGGACGCCGATGTTCGCCCGCCAAATGAGTCCCTTGGCGCCAAACCATGGATGCTCTCACATCGAGCCGCTCTGCATGAGCATAAGTACTTGAAATCATAGAGTTGATTCCCGGCCTGCGTTTGCCAGGGCGTGCGGAAGTGCGTGCGGACGGGCGACAACAATGAGGAAATGTTCATTTCTCGTTGACACTGCGTTGATTGAAAATTAGACTCGTCGCAGAGCGGTGGTTTCGCTCATACGATTTCGACCACCGGCTGCGCCTCGCCGGATCCCTCGCGATGGCCTCTACCCGAACGACCGTAGCTCCTCCCAATGACCGCGTGCGGCTGATCGTCGCCTCCTCGGTGATGCTCACCTTCATCTCCTTCTGGCGCGCGGCGGCTATCGTTCTCAATGACTTGGGTTCCTCGGCTTTCTACGCGGGGGGCATCGCCGAGCAGGCGGTGGGAGCGGCGGCCCCGTGGTTCATCCTCGGCATCATGCTGTTCAGCTTCGCGGTGCGCGCGGTGTACGTGGAGAGCTGCTCCATGTTCACCCGCGCCGGCGTGTACCGCGTGGTAAAGGAGGCCCTGGGAGGCGGATTCGCCAAGCTCAGCGTTTCAGCGCTGATGTTCGACTACATCCTTACCGGCCCCATTTCCGGCGTGTCGGCCGGCCAGTATATCACCGGGTTGCTGAACGAGCTGATGATGGTCGCCGACCAGAGCCACTGGCTGCCGCCGGCGTTGATGAGCGCGAACGGGCAACCCATCCAGTTCAATCCGGGTTACACCTCGGCGCTGTTTGCCGCGATCGTCACGATCTACTACTGGTGGCAGAACATCAAGGGGATCGAGGAATCGAGCGACAAGGCGCTGCGGGTTATGCAGATCACCACGGTGATGGTGGTGATTCTGTTTATCTGGGGCACGTATACTGTGTGGCTCCGCGGCGCGCAACTGCCACCGTCGCCCATCCCTGCTCACCTCCACTTCAGTGAAGATTCGCTCGGCTTCCTGCGCGGAAGAGGATTGCCGATCTTTGGGTTCTTCGGCATCCTGATGGCATTTGGCCACTCAATTCTTGCCATGAGCGGCGAAGAGACTCTGGCCCAGGTCAACCGCGAAATCGCGCACCCCAAACTCAGGAATCTGAAGCGTGCAGCGATCGTCATCGCCATCTATAGCCTGATCTTCACCGGCGGCGGCACGCTGCTGGCGTCGATGCTGATTCCCGGCCCGCAGCACCATGCCTACCAGGACAACCTGATCGCCGGACTGGCCATGTATATGGCGGGCCCGCTGGTGGCGCGCATTGCCTTCCGCATCTTCGTGGTGGTGGTTGGATTCCTCATTCTCTCCGGCGCCATCAACGCCTCCATCATCGGCTCCACGGGCGTGCTGATGCGGGTGGCCGAAGATGGCGTGCTGACCGACTGGTTCCGCATGCCGCATCCGAAGTTCGGCACCAGCTACCGCATCGTCAACCTTGTATTCATCCTGCAGATGCTCACCATCATCGCGAGCCGCGGCAACGTCATCATGCTGGGCGAGGCTTACGCCTTCGGCGTCATCTGGTCGTTCACCTTCAACAGCCTGGCTACGCTGGTCCTGCGCTGGAAATACCACGGCGAACGCGGTTGGAAGGTTCCGCCCAATATCCGGATCGGCAAGACCGAGATTCCGCTGGGCCTGCTGTCGGTCTTCATGGTGCTGCTGGCGACGGCCACGGTTAACCTGTTCACCAAATCGGTGGCCACCATCAGCGGCGTGGTGTTCTCTATCGCGTTCTTCATCGTGTTTACCATCTCGGAGCGCATCAACCTGCGCCGGCACGAGCAGACCGCGCGGCAGATGAAGGACCACTTCCAGCTTGAGCACCAGGACACGATCAGCCGCGAGTCGGCGGCCATCCGGCCCGGCGGCGTGATCGTGACCATGCGCGACGCCGCCAATCCGCTGGCCTTGAAGTGGACCTTGGCGCGCACCAGCACGGTGGAGCGGGACGTGGTCGTCGTGAGCGTGCGCCTGATGGGCGTAGGCGGCCCGGAGTATCTGAGCGCCGAGCAACAGAGCTTCAGCGAGCACGAGCAGATGGTCTTTACCAAGGCGGTTTCAGTGGCCGAGAGCTTTGGGAAGAAGATTTCCCTGCTCGTGGTGCCGGCGGGCGACGTGTTTGCCGCGTTGGTGCAGACGGCAAATTCGCTCGAGGTCGAGTCGGTGGTTGCAGGACAGTCGAGTTCCATGACCGCAGAGGACCAGGCGTTCCACATGGGACAGGCCTGGGAGGCGCTGCCCGAGCCCAAGAGGCAGTTCAACTTCTACGTGATCGGCGCTTCCGGCGATACCAAGGTGTTCTATATCGGTCCGCACGCGCCCGCGCTGGGGCCCGAGGACGTGGAGCTTGTTCACCGGCTGTGGCTGAATATGCGGCGCGATCCTTTAGCAGGGGATCTGCATCACAGCGACATCATCACCTACGCCCTGACGCGGCTGGCCGGCCAATATGCGCGCGAGAAGCAGGAGATCCTTCGCGACCTGCGCAACTGTAGCGCCGGCAAATCGCCTGCGGCGATGCGCCTGGGCATGCAGGATTCGCACGGACCGGGCGAACTGGTGCAGTCACCGCGCGCGATCAAACAGACGCGCGACCAGTAAGAACAGTGGTCAGTGGTCAGTGGTCAGTGGTCAGGGGTCAGGGATCAGTGATCAGCGTTGCCGCTGAGCGTGCTCTCAAAAAAGCACGAAGCGCGGGGTTCAGTCGACCGACCTGAGCCCGACGCGTTCGTTAGACGTAGATTTCGTCTCCCGGCTTCCAATGCACGACGTTGACGGAGGACCCAACGAGAGCCGCCAGCTCTTCCGGCGTACCCTTGAGCGGCGGAAACGTGCCGAAGTGGATGGGGAGAACGGTCTCCGGAGCCAGGAGGCGGCAGGCGAGAGCGGCCTCTTGCGGACCCATCGTGTAGAAACCGCCAATGGGCAGCATAGCAACGCGAGGCCGGTATAGCTCGCGAATGAGCTGCATGTCGCCGAAGACGGCGGTGTCTCCCGCGTGATAGAGCACGGGGCCGCCGGTGACGGCCAGTACGAAGCCGACGGCGATGCCAACGTAGTGCGTGCCCTTGTCGTCGGCAGCGGCCGCGGAGTGCTTGGCTTCGACCATGGTGGCCGTCAGGCTACCCAAGGTGACGGAGCCGCCCAGATTCATGCCGATGGTGTCGGAGACCCCCTTGCTTGCGATGTAGTCGGCCAGCTCATAGATCGCGACTACCGTTGATCCGTATTTCTTTGCGATGGGAACGGCATCGGAGATATGGTCTCCGTGCCCATGCGTTAAAAGAATGTAGTGAATCTTCGACGGCAGCACAAAATTCCGGGGGTACTTGGGGTTGTGCGCGATGAACGGATCGATGAGGATGTTGGTGTCCTGGGCGGTTTGAATCAGCACGGTGGCGTGACCAAGCCAGGTGATGCGCGTTTCCAATGATTTGCTCATGGTGTCTCCTTCGCTTTCAGCTCTTTGTCTCCAGTTTCCGGTCTCAGGGGAAGGCCCCGGGCCGAGGAAGTCTGACCGGAACGTCCCCCTGGACGGCTGGCCGTCCTGGTTCGACATCAGCGCGTGACGATGACCTCCGATACGCTGTCCTTGGCCAAGAACTGGCGATGGCCCGACCAGCCGGCAAAGAGGCGCTCAATGCTGCGGTTGGTGAAGGCTCTCTGGATGGGAAATTGCTGGGTTAATTGCATCTCCACGTCGTCGCCAGGAGTGACATGAAAGCGGCAGTAGGCCGCCTCCTCGCCTTGCAGCCGGGTATGAAAGAAAGCCAGCACCTGCCCGCCAGGGTTCATGGCCGCAAAGAGATGCGCAACCACGGGAGCCACCAAACGCTCCGGCAGATAGTCGAGCGCGGTCCATAGCAGCACCACATCGAAGGTGCGTCCGGAGAAGTTGAGGGTCTGATTGAGGTAGCCTTCCACATTCCAGACCGGATTGCCGTCATCGTCGGCGCCTGTTTGACAGTTTTCCGCGTAGGCATCGTGGACGAGGTCGGCAAGAAAAACGCTATGGCCCAAGGTGGTGAGGTAGTTGATGTTGGCCGGCGAGGTGTAGCCGGTGTCGAGGATCCGCAGTCCGGGCTCGGACTGAAGGCGCTTGCGCAGCATAGCCCACGCGCCGGAGTGGCGCGGCACGCGGGGACCAGCTAGTCCCGAAGCCGAAGCGGTTGGCCCGGCCTCCGGTTTCTTGTCGAACCAACGGTGCAGCACCTTGAATCCCTCTCGCAGCCGGACAGATTTACGTGAAGTTGCCCGGCCAAGGTCTTTCTCTTCTTTTCCGCGCTCAGAAGATGCTGCCGGTCTGCGGAACGGGTGGGCTATCGGGCACTCTGGAAACCGCCTGCGTCAGGTCCACCTTGCCGCGGAAGACGGCATTATCTTCGACGGCGAGGCGCAGGGCTCGGATATCGCCTTCGAGGTTACACCCGGCGCGCAATTCCACGCGGCCGGTGGCCACGACGTTACCCTGCACCCGGCCCATAATGAGCACGTCTTTGGCGCTGAGGTCGGCGGCAACGTTGGCGTTGGGACCGACGGTCAGCCGGTTGTCAGACAGGCTGACGGTCCCTTCGACCCGCCCATCCACGATCAAGTCCTCGCTCCCCTTCACTTCACCGCAGATTACGATGGTCTTGCCGATGCGCGCGGGAGAATTGTCCACTGCCATGATTTCAATCCTTCTCGAATTGCCCTATGGGCCCTGCCCGCAATATATCATCCGGCCACGATGCTTTCACGAACGCAGAAAGAGGTTCCTTTGGCAGCTGCAATGGCGCCGGGGAATGCATGCGGCCAGACAGGGCGAAAGAAAGCCCAGGGCCCTCCCGGCTAAACTACCCATGTGCACAGGCCCTTTTCTTTTCTGCTCCTGTTCGCCTTGACGGCGGCCGCACCCGGGCAGCCAGCCCCGAGCGCCGCGAACAGTCTTCCGCTCCTGCAAGGCCAGGCGCTCGTGGATCGGGCGCTCGCCAACGAGTACAACGCGGCCCAGGATGCAAACCATCCTATGCGCTACGAGTTGCGCAAATCCAGCCCGAGGCTGACGACAACCAAGAAAATCTGCGAGACCCAGGACGGGGACGTGGCCCGGCTGATCGGCCTGAACGGCGAACCGCTGAGCCCGGCCGACGCCCAACAGGAAGAGGCTCGCCTGAACGCCTTGCTTGCCGATCCGGGAAAGCAGCGGCGCCGCAAGCAGGCTGAGAACGAGGATGCCGGACGCGCGCTGAAGGTGCTGCGCGCTCTGCCGAGCGCCTTTCTGTACCAGGATGCGGGCGCCGGCGAGGGTTCCACGGGAAAGGTGGAAAAATTTACCTTCCGGCCCAATCCGGCCTTCAACCCTCCGGATCTGGAGACGGAGGCCCTAACCGCTATAGCCGGCGAAATCTGGATCGATCCCGTTCGCCAGCGCGTGGTCTGGCTGGAGGGCCACCTGCAGCAGGACGTGGACTTCGGATGGGGCATTCTGGGGCGGCTGAACAAGGGCGGATGGATCGCGATCGAACAGGCGGACGTCGGCGGAGGCCAGTGGCGAACGGTCCACTTCCAAATAGCGATGAGAGCGCGCGTGGTGTGGAAGACGCGGGTATTCGATACCACGGAGGACGAGACGCGGTACAAGCCGGTGCCGTCAGGCCTTGGCTACCAGCAGGCGATCGCGATGCTACGCGCCGACCCGTAGCAGCCGGGGAGACCCTCCGACGGAGAACAATTCAGGGTAAAAACGAAAGGCGGCCCGGAGCTCTCGCTCGAGGACCGCCATCTCTTTGAACCGTACCTTTTACATCTTGGCGAAGACGATTACCAAGGTGAAGAGGGTGAGTGACTCGATGAAGGCCAGGCCCAGCACCAGGAACAGCATGATGCCGCCACGGGTCCCGGGATTGCGGGCCAGCGCCTCGGTTGCCGAGGCAACGGCGCGTCCCTGTCCCATGCCGCACAGTCCGGCGGCCAGGCCCATGCCGAGGCCGGCGCCGATCGGAACCAGGCTGGCTGCGGCCGTGCCGGTATCCGCGAAGACCGGCATGGCGAAACACAGAACCGCCAGCGTCATGAACACGAATTGAAGTTTGCGCATAGTTCTCCTGCTTCCTTGAGATTGGCTGCCAGTGGGTGGTTGAGGCTCACCGTGCCGGCGGAAAGGCTGCTTCTTGCTTTTAGCTACTAGCTTCTAGCCTTTTTCCGGTGAATCGTGGCCTTTCAATTCACCGAAGCTTGGGCTAGCGGCTAGAAGCTGGAAGCTGCTTTACCGCCTTTGGCCCCCTCACGCTTGCGACCGTCCGTTGATGCGGAGCGGAAGCGCTCTCCGCCGGAAACCTTGTCAGTTCGCAGTTCTTAGTTCACAGTTCTCAATCTTCGCTACCGGGCTTCTACTGTGAACTGCGAACTGTGAACTGCTTTTAATGCTCGTGCGCCACAGCCATCGAAAGATAAATCATGGACAGCAGCATGAAAACGAATGCCTGAATGACTGCAACCGCCGCGTGCAGTCCGAGAAAGATCGACGGTACCGCGATCGGAACCAGCGAAAACCAAACCAGCGTAAGCATGTCGCTGGCGAACATGTTGGCGTAAAGACGAACCGTGAGCGACAACATACGCGCGAGGTGAGAGATGACCTCTATGACGAACATCAGCAACGTCAGCGGGATCACCCAGGGAAGCGGACCCAGAAATTGCTTGATATACCGCGGGCCGTTCGCGCGTATGCCGTGGAAGTTGTAATAGAGGAAGGTCAGCACGGCAATGCCCAGCGGCACCTCAGGCACACCAGTCGGTGTGTTCACCTTGGGAGAAAAACCGATTACAAGCCCGAACATGTTGTTGAGCAGGATGAAGAGACCCACGCAAGTCACAAACGACTGGAAACGCTCGTAGCCGTGGCCGATGACCTGATCTGCCAGGTCTCCAACGCCTTCATGGATCATTTCGGCGACCTGCTGCGCCGGATTCGGGCGCTCGACCGACAGGGTGAAGCGCACAACCAGAAAGAATGCGACGAGCACCGCCGCAACAAGCAGCTCCAGCGCAAACGCGTTGTTAATCTGGGTGACTTTCCCGGCGGCGTCAGCGGAACCAATGCCGATTGCGTGGTAGAGCTTGAGCAAAACCCCTCCCACGACAAGGTCCAAAAAGTGAGTCAACTTTGAAAAGCCTCCACCACAAGATCTTGGGTCCTTCCACTTCAGGGAGTCGCTGGGGCCCCAAGGCCACCCATCCCTTAGTCCCGAAGCAAGCGAACTGCCTCCCAGACCATAGCCAGAACCGCCAGGCCAAGGCCGCAGAGAAGCGCCACCACTGAACCCCGGAAACATTTCAGGCTACCATAAATGGCCGCGCCGAAGACGCCCAGGCGGAGCACAAAAAGGACGGCCGAGACCGTTGCGCCACGCGGCGCCTGCCTGTGGTCCAATTTGGAATTGAGGAAGCGGATGAGCCGGCGCCACTCGTAAATGCTGGCGGCGGAGATGGCGGCGCCCGCGGCCAGCATGGCGGCATCGCGCCAGCCGGAGGCCTTCCAGAGCACGAGCGCGGCGAGCGCACCGGCGATGAGGATGATGCGCATGGCGCGCATGAGCAGGGCCTCGAGGCCCGCATCGGTCAAACCGGCCAGGGAATGCGGCTTTTCGGTCATGATCCTGTGCCCCCGCCGCCCTTTTCGCTGGCGCTGTCTTCGTCTTGCATAGCGGGATCTTTATTCACGGCGAAGACCAGGCGGACGACGTATACCATCCCCGAGATGCCGCCAAAGACGAGCCCGGCAATCGCAATCCAGGATTGATGCAGGCGGCGGTCGAGCCAGGCGCCGGCCAGCCAGCCGATGAACACCGAGCAGGGCAGCACGAGCGCGATCTGCATCAGTTTTTCGGCCTGAATCCAGGCGCCGAGGATGCCGGTGGGTTTGCCCGTCTGCTTCGAGTCCGGAATGGGGCGATGATAGGGCAATGGAGGCTCCTCAAAAAGAATACAGCGCCCCATAGGCAAGGCGGACGGCGTCAACCTTCGACCGCGTATACTTCCCTATTGAGCATCCGCTCTTCGAGATGGAAGGAAATAACCGTGTTCGACTCGGAGTTTGAACGGAATCTCTTCGAGCTGCGCAAGGAAAAGCTCAAAGAGATCGAGAAGCTGGGGCAGGCCGCGTATCCCAACCGGTTCCCTGCCCGACAGGACGAATCGGCGATCACGCTGGCCGAGGTGCGCGCGAAGTGGGACAAAGCGACGGGCGAGGAGCTGGAGGCCAAGCGCGAGACGGTGGCCGTGGCGGGGCGCATCATGGCCATTCGCCAGCAGGGTAAAGCGGGATTCGCCACGCTGCAGCAGGAGGGCGCGCGGCTGCAGATCTACGTGCGGCTGGACGCGGTGGGCGAGCAGGGCTTCGCGCTCTACAAGCTGCTCGACCTGGGCGATCACATTGGAGTCACCGGCTATCTGTTTCGTACCCGCACCGGCGAGCTGACGGTGCACGTGGAGACGCTGACCTTTCTGGCCAAGGCCATGCTTACGCTGCCGGAGAAGTATCACGGGCTGGCCGACGTGGAGCTGCGCTACCGGCAGCGGTACGTGGACCTGTTTGCGAACCTCGACGCCCGAGAAGTGTTTGTGAAGCGGGCGAAGGTGCTGAAAGCGCTCAGGAAGTTCTTCGATGACCGCGGCTATCTCGAAGTGGAAACGCCGATGATGCAGCCCATCGCGGGCGGGGCGGCGGCGCGGCCGTTTAAGACTCACCACAACGCGCTGGACATGGATTTGTTTTTGCGCATCGCGCCGGAGCTCTATCTGAAGCGGCTGGTGGTGGGCGGGATCGACCGGGTGTATGAGATCAACCGCAACTTCCGCAACGAGGGCGTGAGCACCCAGCACAATCCCGAGTTCACGATGCTGGAGTTCTACCAGGCGTACGCGAATTATCACGACCTGATGGACCTGACCGAGGAACTGATCGCGTTTGTGGCGAAAGAAGTGAATGGGACGACGGTGCTGCCGTCCGGGGAACTCGATCCGAGTGGAAAGCCCGTTCCGCGTCTCGATCCGTCCGGCGAGCTGATCGACGTCGCGAATTGGAGGCGGCTCACGATGCGGGAGTCGATCATTCAGTTCTGGCCTGTTGGAATTTGCGAGCCACCCACGCTAGGCGACCTTGACAGCGATGAGCCGCTCCTCATTTTGCTCCGCCGCCTATTCGCGGCATGCGCGCGGGCATGGGGTACCCTCATCGAGAACGTGAGCGATAATGAGCCGGACTTGCCTCCTGAGGAGGCTGAGCGCACCGTGCCCCCGATCATTCAGCATCGGCGGCAGGCTGCCAAGATTCTCAATGCCGTTCAGGAGATGGCTTCGGGGCTGGAAAGCAAGAAGAACAGTGTTGGCAAGGTGATCAACGAATTATTCGGAACCCTGGCCGAGCCGCACCTCATCCAGCCGACCATCATTTACGAATTTCCCACCGCCGTTTCGCCGCTTTCGAAGCAGAAGCCGGACGAGCCGGATTGGGTCGAGCGGTTCGAGGTCTACATCGGCGGCTTCGAGATCGGCAACGCCTTCAGCGAGCTGAACGATCCGGTGGAGCAGCACAAGCGCTTTGAGCAGCAGATCGCCGAGCGAGCCCGCGGCGACGAGGAAGCCCACCAGATGGACGAGGACTACGTGCGGGCGCTGGCCTACGGGCTGCCTCCGACGGCAGGCGAAGGCATCGGCATCGACCGCCTCGTCATGCTGCTGACCGGATCGAAGTCGATTCGGGATGTCATACTCTTTCCGCTGATGAGAAATACAGGGAGTAGCCAGTAGGGAGTAGGGAATAGGGACGGCGTTGAACATTCTTTTTGTCGGCGATATCTTCGGCAGCGCGGGGCGCAGGATCGTGCGCGAGCATATTGGGCATGTGCGCGAGGCGCATCAGGTCGATCTGACGATTGTGAACGTGGAAAACGCAGCGGGAGGCTTTGGCGTGACGCCGGCACTGGCCGAGGAGATCTTCGACCTGGGCGCGGATGTTTTGACCACAGGCAACCACGTGTGGGACAAGAAAGAACTGGTCGATTATCTGAACTCGGCTGCTCCGTACACGCATGTGCCCGCGCGGCGAGTGCTGCGGCCGGCGAATTTTCCTCCCGGATCGCCGGGCTACGGCTTCTATGAAGGAAAAACCGCCGCAGGCGTGGACTACGCGGTGTTGCAACTGCAGGGGCGCGTCTTCATGACGGCGATCGACGATCCCTTCCGCACCGCCGACGGCCTGCTGGCCGCGCTCCGGGCCAAGGTGGTCGTGGTGGACTTCCACGCCGAAGCCACCAGCGAGAAGGCAGCGATGGGGTGGTACCTGGATGGCCGCGTGACGGCGGTTCTGGGCACGCACACGCATGTGCCGACCGCCGACGAGCGTATTCTGCCGCATGGAACGGCTTACCAGACGGACGTGGGCATGAGCGGGCCGTACGACAGCATCATCGGCGTGGAAAAAGACCTGGTTTTGCACAAGTTTCTTTCATGCATGCCGGGAAAGTTCGAGGCGGCGAAGGGAAATCCCAGGATGTGCGCGGCGCTGGTGACCTGCGATCCCGCGACGGGGCGAGCGTCGGCGATCCAGCGCATCATGCTGGGCGAGTAGGCACTGCGTGCGGCAGTTCTCTGGACAGGGGACGTGCGTGGCGCGGCCATTCCCCGCCCTGAAACACTGCATAAAAACAGAAAAAAGGCAGCCCGCCGAAGCGGACTGCCCTTGATGATCCCAGAAGCATGGTGTTGCGCGGCCCGCGATCGCAGATGCGACACCGGCGAAGGAGGGCCTGCCGGTTATTGCGCGTGGTGCGCGGGCGAAGGCTTGACGGGGTGATGCACCGGGGCCTTCTTCTCCTCCTGAATGAATCCGCCACTCAGGACGATTTGCGCGGATGCGGCAGTTGTTCCCGCAGCCGCGGTATGCGTGTAGGTATCGTAGGTGCCGTCGAGCTCTGTGGCGTTAGGCTGGAATCCGAGCGCCGTGCCGGTGCCCGGAGCGTCCTTGCAGGAGGCCGGCTCCTTCAAGTTGACGATGAAGTCCGCGACGTGATTGTCCTTGGCGTCCTGCGTGACGGCCACGTTGACCGCCGAAATCGCGGGCTCGATGGCGATCTTGCGGACGTGCGCAGCCGTTTCGGTCAAGACGTCTCCCATGGCATCCGTATCGGCCTTGACGCCGTTCGCCAGAATGTAAGCCTGCGCGTCCTTGATTTTGAGCTCGGTGGGCGGCACGGGAACGGCGCTGCACGCCACTGGATTCGAGAGCTTGACTACGAAATCCTTCGGCTTGGGCGATGCCGCCATCGTGACAACGACCTTCAGCGTGGTAGCGGGGTCAGCGATGACAATGCCCGGAACCGGAGTCGCCTGACCCTTCAGAAGCGCCCAAAGGCCGCTGGCATCCTGGTCGGAGCCGTTGGACAGAATGTACTCCTTGTCTTCGAGACCCAATGCTTTCGGGTCGCCGCTGGTGTAGGCGTGATGCGCCAGTTCCGCTGGCGTTGGAGCAGGCGCGATGGTGAAGTCCGCCGGCGGGAAGAGCGTGGCCTGGGACTTCGCCTTGATCGCGTTGATCTGCTGCGTAATGGCGGCATCGCCGTCGAGCGTGCCGTGATAGCGCTTGTACCAGTAATCGAGCAGCGGTTCGATCTGAGTCTTGTAATTAGGAGGCGCAAAGTCGATGAAGCGGGCGAAAAACCAGACGGCCTTCACTGCATCTTTGTCTGGACCCGGCTTGGCGTAAGCTTGCGCAAGCTGCAGCGTGTCCGCAAGGCAGGGGCCCGGCTTCGCGCACGCGTCAGGCGGATAGAGCATCAGTTCGGCAGTGTATTCCTTGATGGCGCCAGCGAAGTCCTTCTTCGAGACCGCGTCGTCAAAGGCGATGGCCGAGTGGAAGATGGGATACGCAGTAGCCGTCAGATTCTTCCAGTCGCTGTCTGACGTGTCGGCCGTCTTGGGAACCGTGAGCCCCTTCTGAGCCAGGGCCGCGGCATCGTCGCAGGTTTGCGGATCGGTGCTCGATCCCGACGCATCGAGGCTCTGGCTGCACTGCTGCTTCTTGACAAAAACAGACACGAAGATGGCCTGGAAATTCGTGGGATCCACCTGCAGCAACCGTGTGGCGGCGCTCAAAACCTGCGCCGGCTGGTTCAATTGCTGGTAGGTTTGAATCAACTGGGTAAGGACGCCGGTCTTTACCTGGGTTTGAGGGTACGCTTGCAGAAAACTCTCAAGGGCTGAGGCCTTGGCTGCCGGATCGGTTTGTGTGATGGCGTTTTGGTACGCGTTGTACTGATCCGCCGGAAGGCTGATCTGGCTGGAGTCCTGAGCCCGCAGTGGCGGCGCTGTAGCAAGGCTCATGCTTGCCAGTGCCATCGCAGATGCAAAGACTAACTTCTTCATGCAATGCTCCTGGGAAATGCCGAAATAGAAATCAAGATTGACTCTTTCGCCCATGAAGACACAACCATCCTTCAAGGCGGACGAGAGCCGCGGCAACGGATATACGATACCACGCCTCCCAATGCTTTGTAGGAGGATTATAAGAAGCTATCGCGCCGCTGACAAGCGAAGCCACGGAACCGTCGCCGGCGGTTCCGCAACCCGATAAGGCGAGAGGGCACGGGCAGTTGCGATCCATTTGGGCACGGCAGTTCCAAATTGCAGGACAGGCCCTACTGTAGCAGCCGCACCAGCTCTGCCTGTTCGGCCAGGAAAGCATCGTGGCCGTGGTCGCTCTTCATCTCGCGATAGTCCACCCGGGCGCCCGCTTGCAGGATGGCCTCGGCAAAGCGCCGCACCTCTTCAGCAGGAAAGAGCCAATCGGAGCTGATCCCGACGAAGCTCAGGCGGGCCTTGATTCGCCCGAAAGCCTCCTGGGGCGAAGCGTAGCCGCGCAGCGGATCCCAGGTATCCATGGCGCGCAGGATGGCCAGGTAAGCGTTGGCGTCGAAGCGCTCGATGAACCGCTGGCCCTGGTAATCGAGATAACCGGCGATGTCAAAGCGCCCGCCGGTCAGTCCGCCGCATTTGCCGTCCGCTGCCCAGGGATCTTCACCCGTGCGGTTGGGATTGCGGCCGAATCGCTCGTCGAACAGCGGCGCGGACTTGTAGCTGATCATGCCGATCTGGCGGGCCAGCGCCAGCCCGCGGCGCGGCGGGCGTTGCGGCAGATAGCGTCCGCCGGCCCACTCCGGATCGTGCAGTATGGCCTGTCGCTGCAGGTGGTTGAGCGCCAATCCCATGGCGGAGAGCGGCGTTACACCGATGACGAGAGCGCGCTCCATGCGATCGGGATAGAGGATGGTCCAATCCAGCGCCTGCATGCCGCCGATCGATGCGCCCAACACCAGCCGCAGACGGCGGATGCCGAGGGAATCCAACAGCCGGGCCTGCGCCCTCACATTGTCGCGGACGCTGACCAGAGGAAAATCGGGCCCATACGATTGACCCGTCTCGGGATTGACGGCGCCAGGTCCCGTGGATCCATAACAGGAGCCCAGCATGTTGATGCAGATGACGAAGTCGTGCTCCAGCGAGAGAACCGCGCCGGGAGCGAAGATCTCGGGCCACCAGGAGCCCACCAGCGCCGAGCCCGATAGTGCGTGGCAAATCAGTACGGCATTGTCCCGCGCCGCATTCAGCCGGCCGTAGACGGCGTAATGCAGCGTGGGACAGACAAGCGAGTGGCCGCACTCGAGCGGAAGGGAGCCGTCCAGCACAAAATCGCCTTCGTAGGTGGGCTCCACGATCTTCGACCCCGCGGACGAAGACCCGTCGATGAGGACCCCCGTCTTCGATCCCGGTGGCGACGCGCCGCTGCGGTTGTAGGTGTCGGTCATCTTGTCTATTTTGCCTTATCGCGCCGCCGCCGTGGCTGATCCCGCGAATTTCTGCCCGTTGGCAACTTCAATTGCCTGGTCAAGGTCCGCCAGGATGTCACGAATGTCTTCAATACCCACCGAAAGTCGCACCAGCTCGGGTGTGACACCGGTGGATGCCTGTTCCTCGACGGAAAGCTGCTGATGCGTGGTCGATGCCGGGTGAATCACCAGCGACTTGGCGTCGCCGATGTTGGCCAGCAGCGAGAAAAGCTCGAGCGTATCGATCAGCTTCTTTCCGGCCTCGTAGCCGCCCTTGATGCCGAAAGTGACCAGCGACGACTGACCGACAGGCAGATACTTCTTTGCCCGCGCGTAGTAGCGGCTGGAGGCAAGACCGGGATAGTTGACCCACTCCACGCCGGGATGCTGTTCCAGGTGCCTGGCCACGGCCAGGGCGTTCTCTGAGTGGCGTTCCATGCGCAGGTGCAGGGTTTCGATGCCCTGCAGGAGCAGAAAGGCGTTAAACGGCGAGAGCGCCGCGCCGGTGTCGCGCAGCCCTTGCACGCGCGCCTTGAGGATGAAGGCCAGCGGACCGAAGGCCTCAGTGTAGCGGAGGCCGTGATACGACGGATCGGGCTCGGTGAAGTCCTTGAAGCGGCCCGAGGCGGCCCAGTCAAACTTGCCGGCGTCCACAATCACGCCGCCAATGGCCGTGCCGTGGCCGCCGAGAAACTTGGTGGCCGAGTTCACCACGATGTCCGCGCCCCACTCGATGGGCCGCGCCAGCGCCGGCGAGGCGCAGGTGTTGTCGATGATGAACGGCAGCTTGTGCTCGTGAGCGATCGAGGCGAGGGTTTCGACGTCGGCGACGTCGAGCTTGGGGTTGCCCAGCGTTTCGGTGTAGACGGCGCGGGTTTTCGAGTTGATGGCGGCGCGCAGGCCGTCGAAATCGTCGCCATCGACGAACTTCACCTTGATGCCGAGCTTGGGCAGCGTGTAGTGGAAGAGATTGTAGGTGCCGCCGTAGAGCGAGGTTGTGGAAACGATCTCGTCGCCCGCCGCAGCCAGCGTGATAATCGCCAGCGTCTCTGCCGCCTGGCCTGAGGCCGTGGCCAATGCAGCCGCGCCGCCTTCGAGAGCCGCCACGCGCTTCTCGAAGACGTCGGTGGTGGGGTTCATGATGCGCGTGTAGATGTTGCCGAACTCCTTGAGCGCGAACAGGCGGCCGGCGTGGTCCGCGTCCTGGAAGAGATAAGAAGTGGTCTGGTAAATGGGTACGGCCCGCGCGCCGGTGGTTGGATCGGGCGACTGGCCGGCGTGGACGGCCTGCGTGGCAAGCTGATGCTGTTTCGGTTCCGACATGATGATCTCCTTCAAGTTCGTGGGTTCTTTGCTTCGGGGACGGTGGGGATCGATAGCGGGTCGAGCTGCCCGGGGTCCCCAACGACGGGCTTTTCATCGTTGGGGTGAAAGAAGCAATGAAAACGGCCCGCATCCGTTTTCAGGACCCGGGCCGCTTGACTTCTGAATCGGTTGCGTTTTTAACGCATTCGCCGCTCAAGAGCCGCACGGACGGGCCCGCATGACCTACACATGCACATGGCCATGACCGCAATTCCGTGTTCCCGTGAGACCGGCATAAAGGCAGTATCAAGGGGAGAAGGGGTGGGTGTCAAGCAAAGAACGAGGCTGATGCGATTGGACTTTGACACTGAAGTGTTACTGGGTACCCGCCCAATTTCCTACTCTTCCGGCTTCCATACATATGCACCCGGCTGGGGCAGGCCGATGTGCGCGAGCACGCGGCAGGCGAACTGACGGGCCATCTCCTCAGAACCGGCGGGGTGGTTGTAGAACGCCGGGATGCAGGGAAAAACGGTTGCGCCGGCTTCGGCGGCCAGTGTCATGTTGCGCAGGTGAATGCGGTTGAAGGGGGTTTCGCGGACGCAGAGCAGGAGCGGGCGGCGCTCCTTGAGCGTGACGTCGGCCGCGCGGGCAATGAGGGAGTTGGCCAGGCCCAGCGCAATGGCCGCCAGCGTGCCCATCGAGCACGGCAACACAATCATGCCGTTCGAAGGATGGCTGCCGCTGGCGATGGGCGCGCCGATGTCGGCGTCGGCGTGCTGGATTATTTTCCTGGTTTTGGAGGAGAGTAGTTTCCCCACAAGATCATTGCGGCCGGAGACGCCGAGTTCTTCGGCCAGCACGCGCAGCGAATTCTCCGAAGCGACGAAGTGGACGCGGGCGACGCGCTCGTCGGCTTCGAGCGCGCGGAGCGCCTCGCGGGCTAGGATGGCGCCGGATGCGCCGGTGACGGCGAGGGTAATGTTCACGATTCTCCAGTCTCTGGCTACGATCTGCGATCTCAGTCGCGCTGCCATTCACATCTTGCGTAAGGTCTCGATCCATTCGTCGATAGAAGCAACCTGCGCCAGCGTAAACTTACTATTCGCCTTAACCTGGTCACAGTATTTCCTGAGTTCCGAGTCGCCTGTCACAAACACGTCACAATAAGCTAGCGCGACGATTGCGTGTTCGCGGTCGATCTGACGGTTCTCCTCCATGATCGCTTCCCCATGCCACCGATCACTCGTCATAATAACCTCAACTCCATGCGCCTTGAGACGACCCGTAGCCCCACTTTCAACAAAGATCGATATTTCCGAAAAAGAACGATCAGACTCGAGCAAACGGTTGGCCCTCTCGTGTATCTCCTTTTGGAGCGGGCCTTTCTCACCGATTCGCGCTAGCTGAGTTGCGACGTACCTCTTCTCGACTTGGCGCAAAAGCTCAGGTGTAATCTCTCCGGCTCTTTGTCTTGATCGATTGTGGTCGTGCGCTAATAGGTTTTGACTGAATGTCTCACGGATTTCCTGAAGTGATGAGTAATCTCGAAAGGGCTGGATAAAGTCGCGCGGAGTTAATCCTGCAAACAATTCTGGGGCCTTCCGGTGAATCGCAGATGCCGCGTGCGCAAGATCTCCAATTGGAGAAAAATCGAAAGGTTGCTTCCTCCAGAATCGATTCCACTCAGACAGAAACTCGTGCAACAGAAGGTCGAATCTTTCCAGAATCCACCTGGGCTGAGCATCCTCGACAAACTGAATGGTGCTCTCACATAAATCCTCACGAACAGTGCCAATTTCGTAAAAATGCATGGGAGAAAGGACAAGAGTAGCTTTGCCAGATTTATGGGCCGGAATGACCAAGTCCTTGCCATCTGACGTATCTCGACACCGGATTAGGAAGTTTTGATCGGCATAGACGTACATAGTCAACGTGCTCTCGCAAAACCGCGAATACGTCCATCTCCCCAGCGTCTTACCTGAACCGCCGCGAGGTTATTCCTCCAACACCCGCTTGAAGATCGCATCCACATTGCCCAACTGTCGTGAATAGTCGAAGGTGCGCGCCAGCTTTTTAGGGCTGAGCAGCTTTGCAATTTTGGGGTCGCGCGCCACTTCGTCGCGGAAGCTCAGATCGTTTTTCCAGGCGCGCATGGCGTGCGACTGGACGAGGCGGTAGGCATCTTCGCGCAGCATTCCGGCCTCGGCGAGATCGAGCAGCAACTGGCCCGAGAAGATGAGGCCGCCGGTGAATTCGAGGTTCTTCTTCATGCGCTCCGGGTACACCAGCAGACGGTCGATGAGGTCGGTCGCCTTGGCAAGCAGGTAGTCGGCAAGGATGGTCGAATCGGGAAAGATGACGCGCTCGACCGAAGAGTGCGAGATGTCGCGCTCGTGCCACAGCGCAATATCCTCAAGCGCTGCCTGCGCATTGCCGCGAAGGACCCGCGCCAGGCCGCTGATCTGCTCCGAAGTAATGGGATTCTTCTTGTGCGGCATGGCCGAGGAGCCTTTTTGCTTTTCGCTGAAATACTCCTGCGCCTCGCGCACTTCGGTGCGCTGCAGGTGGCGGATTTCGACGGCGATCTTGTCGAGCGTGCTGCCGAGGATGGCCAGCGTCGCTATGTAGGCGGCGTGGCGGTCGCGCTGGATGACCTGGGTGGCAACGGGCGCAGGCTTGAGGCCGAGCCGCGCGCAGATACGCTCTTCGTGTTCCGGCTTTAAGTGGCCGAAAGTGCCCACAGCGCCCGAAAGCTTGCCCACGCGCATGTCTTCGGCGGCGGCGTCGAAGCGGACGAGGTTGCGCTGCGTTTCGGCGTACCAGTTGAGCAGCTTGAGGCCGAAGGTGGTCGGCTCGGCATGGATGCCGTGGGTGCGGCCGATCGTGGGCGTGTGCTTGAACTCGAGCGCGCGGCGCTTGAGCACCGCCAGCAGCGCCACGATGCCCTCGCGGATGAGCGCCGATGCGTCCTTCACCTGGAGCGCCTGCGCCGTATCGACGACATCGTTCGATGTGAGCCCGTAGTGCAGCCAACGGGACTGGCCGTCCAGGCCCTGGTTTTTGAGGCTCTCTGCGACAGCAGTGGTGAAGGCAATGACGTCGTGCTTGACCTCGGCCTCGATCTCCGCGACGCGGGCGGCGGAGACCGTTACCCTGGTAGCGATGGCTTCGGCTGCCGCAGCGGGAATCACGCCGTCCTCGGCCAGCACGGCGCTCGCCGCCGCCTCCACCTGGAGCCAGCAGCGGTACTTGTTCTCGTCCGTCCAGATGCGGCCCATGGCCGGGCGCGTATAGCGTTCGATCAAGGCAAGCTCCTTAAAGACAGCCTTCAGCCGTCAGCTTTCAGCTCTCAGCTACGGGCTACCGTCCACGGCTTGTTCGCACAAAACCGGGTGCCCCACCCTCGCCGCGCCTTTGTTTTTGCGGCTAGGGTGGGAGATCCTTCGTGAACTGCAGTGTACAGCGAGCCAACTATAAATTGTACGAGGGAAAGGGGCTTATCCGCGAGGAATTCCGAGGCGCCGGTGCAGCTCGTCGACCAACAGGCCGCGGCCAGGCGTGTAGGGCTGGAACCACTCGCCATCGACCACCAGTTGCGGAACGGCGCGCTTGCCCACGCGGCGAATCACTTCGGCTGACGCGGCAGGATCTCGGTCTACATCGACTTCGGTGTACGGAATGCCCTGAACATCGAGAAACTGCTTGGCTGCGCGGCAATCGGGGCACCAGATCGTGGCGTACAACTGCACGTTCATAGGGGGATTCTACTCAAATTGCGATGCTACGATCTGTGATGACGGCCACCTGGGAGGGCGATGACCGCGAAGGAGATTAAGGCGCTGCTGAAGCTGGAGCCTCACCCGGTGGAGGGTGGATGGTACCAGCGTACGTACACGTCGGCGGGCACGGTTGAGTTGCCGCGCGGCGTGCGGGCGCAGGGCACAGCCATTTATTACCTTCTCGAAGCCGGGACCTTCTCCGAGATGCACAGGGTCGCCTCCGACGAGATATTTCACTTCTACCTCGGCGATCCGGTGGAGATGCTGCAGCTCTACCCCGACGGGCGCTCCGAGACTCTGCTCTTCGGGCCGGATCTGGCGGCTGGTCAGCTTCCGCAGATTGTGGTTCCGGCGGGAGTGTGGCAAGGCGAGCGGCTGGTCGAGGGCGGAAAATGGGCGCTCTTCGGCTGCACCGTGACGCCGGGCTTCGATTTTGCGGATTACCGTAGCGGGAATTACACGGAATTGGCCGCAAAGTGGCCGGCGGAGGAGGAGAGGATTCGCAAACTGACGAGGATCTGATCAATAAAACATTTCACATGGCCGGATGCTGGGTGTATCGTATCCCTGCACGACGGGCCCCAATCCATTCCCCAGATATTCCCCAAGGAGGTAAGCTATGCCGGCAACAGCGTTAAAAATGGAAAGAAAGAATTTCAGTGCGCCCGCCGAGGTCAGGCCGTTTGACAAAGGCAAGGTTGAAGTCCTGCATGTGGGCGAACATACGGTTGCACGCGCCACTTTCGAGCCTGGATGGAAGTGGTCCACCTGCATCGCGCCGATTGCCAAAACACGCAGTTGCGAGGCCGCCCACTTCGGCTACCAGCTTTCTGGAAAAATGCTCCTGCGCATGGACGACGGCGCCGAGATGACCACCGTAGCCGGCGATGTCGTCCTTATTCCACCAGGACACGACGGCTGGGTCATCGGCAATGAACCTGCGGTCTTCATCGACTTTCAGGGCATGGCCGAGTACGCCAAAAAACACTAGACCAGGCAGAAAACCGCAAACCACCAACCCGGGACCGCACGGATAGCTCTTCGTCCGTGTGGTAGCTGGGCGCTTGGGGTGGGAAACCACGAACCCCAAGCCACCGGCCCGTGTCGGGACAAGATCCACCGCGGCGCAGTATGACGATCGGCGCCAATTCAAAGTGGCCGGCGCAGGCGGAGCGGATCAAGGAGCTGACACGGATGTAGCGGAGTTGGCGAGTTGGCGGCGCTGCGCGCCTGTTCGGAAGTTGGCAAGTTCGCCGGATGAGGCAACTTTACCGCCGCTCCCGGAAGAAACCCCGCAGCAGTTCGGCGGATTCCTCAGCGCCAATTCCCTGCTCCACCTGCATCTGGTGGTTAAGCTGCGGGTGGTTGAGCACCGAGAGCACCGAACCGCAGGCGCCGGCCTTGGGATCGGGGGCGGCGAAGACCAGCCGGTCGATTCGGGCGTGATTCATGGCTCCAGCGCACATGGCGCAGGGCTCGAGCGTGACATAAAGCGTGCAGCCGGCAAGGCGATAGTTGGCGAGCGCCGCCGCGGCCGCGCGCAAGGCGACGATCTCCGCATGGGCCGTGGGGTCCACATTGCGCAGCACGCGGTTCTGCCCGCTGGCGATCATCTCTCCCCCGTGCACCACCACGGCTCCGATGGGCACTTCGCCGCCTTCGGCTGCGAGCCGTGCCTCGGCGAGCGCCAGCTCCATCGCATCGCGATCGTGGATCATGGCTTTGATGGTAGCGCCGCCGGCTGTTGCTGCGTCATGCAATGCAGCGCGCCGAGGCCCCAGATGAGATCGACCGAGTGAATACCAACGACCTCGCGATCCGGAAAGACTTCAGCCAGCGCGTTCAGCGCCACGCGGTCGTTGGGATCATGAAAAGTCGGAACCAGGACCAATCCATTGGCAATGTAGAAATTCGCGTAGCTGGCCGGCAGACGCTGGCCGCGGAAGACGACCGGGCGCGGAAGCGGCAACTCGACGACGGTGAATTGCTTGCCGTCGAGGGTCCGCGCGGCCTTCAATCGCGCGAGATTTTCCTCGAGCGGCGCGCGGTTGGGGTCGTGCGCATCCGGCTCGACTGCGGCGACGATCGTGGCGGGAGCGACGAAGCGGGCGATGTCGTCCACGTGGCCGTGGGTATCGTCGCCAGCGATGCCACAATTGAGCCAGATCACCCGATCCACGCCGAGAAAATCCGAAAAGACCTGCTCCATTTGCTCGCGGCCCACGCCCGGATTGCGCTGCTGCACCTCGCTCAGCAGACATTCCTCCGTCGCCAGCAGGGTTCCCTTGCCGTTCCCGTCGATGGCGCCGCCTTCGAGCACAACCCTCTGCGTATGCCCGTCCGTCAGCCGCACTCCGGGTTGCCAATCGCGCATCCCCAGCAGTTCCGCAACCCGCCCCGGCACTTGGTCGTCGAGATGCCAATCGTCGTACTTGGCCCAGGCGTTGAAGCGCCAATTGGTCAGGTCTACCCGGCCCTGAGCGTTGCGCACGAAAATTGGCCCGGAGTCGCGCGTCCACCCGCGGTCGGTCGGCCACTGATGGAAGCACACCCCATCGAGGTTTGTCCCGGCGCGCGCCAGCATGCGGGTCACGCGCTGCTGCATCGCCGCATTTTCCACGATCAGATGCACCCGCTCGTGCGCGGCGAGCAGGTGCACGATCTCCACGTAGAGCCACGGAATGGATGAAAACTTCCCCGGCCAGTCGCTGGCGTTGTGCGGCCAGGCCAGCCATGTGGCCTCGTGCGGCTCCCACTCGGCGGGCATGCGGTAGCCGAGTTGGCGCGGTGTACTTGTCGGCATCGTTCGCTACCGTGAATAAATGTGGATGAGGGATCGGATCAGGGATTGAAGAGCCAGGATCGCAAAAGCGATGCTACAGATTCCGAGGACGGCATTAGGGAGCCGGCCTACTTTCCTGAGCTGGTCAGCGTGCTGAGAAAATTTCCTTTCCCCCAAGAAAAATCTGTAAATCGGCAATGCTTTTCCAGACTCTACAATCAACAAAACACCCCAGACAATCAAGAATGCAGATCCCAAGAATCCAAATCCGTAGGTAAACAAGCCAAAGTATTTCATTTCCTGTTGTCCAAGAATCTCTCTGTCACGCCGGCGTAGGCATCCACGCGGCGATCACGCAGAAAGGGCCAATTGCGACGAGTCTCCTCAATCAGCGCGCGGTCGATCTCGCCCACGACGATCTCTTCGGAATCGTGCCCGGCCTTGGCTACGATGCGGCCGAAGGGATCGGCGAGAAAGCTGCCGCCCCAGAACTCGATTCCCGGCCCTTGGGCGCGATTGCCCAGCACATCGCCGTGCTCGTGGCCGATGCGGTTCACGGCAGCCACATAGACGCCGTTGGCGATGGCGTGAGCGCGCTGGATGGTGCGCCATGCGTCAAATTGCGCGGCGCCGAACTCGTCCTTCTCCGCCGGGTGCCAGCCGATGGCCGTGGGATAGAAGAGCACCTCGGCTCCCTGCAGCGCCGTGAGCCGCGCGCCTTCGGGATACCACTGGTCCCAGCAGACCAGAGTACCCACTCGGCCAAAGGCCGTATCGACGGCCTGAAAACCAAGATCGCCCGGCGCGAAGTAATACTTCTCGAAGTAGAGCGGATCGTCAGGAATGTGCATCTTGCGGTAGACGCCTGCGATGTGGCCATTGGCGTTGAGCGTGACCGCTGTGTTGTGGTAGAGACCGGGCGCGCGGCGCTCGAAGAGCGACGCGACGATGGCCACGCAGGACTCGCGCGCAGCTTCAGCCAGCTTTGCGGTGGAGGGGCCGGGGATGGGCTCGGACAGATCGAAGAGGCGCAAGTCCTCGCGCTGGCAAAAGTACTGTGTGCGGAAGAGCTCGGGCAGGCAGACGATTTGCGCGCCCAGGCGTGCGGCCTCACGGATGTGGCCGAGCGCAGAGGAGAAGTTCGCCTCGGGGTCAGCGCCCATGCGCATCTGTACGAGGGCGATCGTGAACTTGCGTGCAGCGGTCATACCTCGTTTTTTCGAGCCTCCATCAGGATCTTTCTTCGCCTACACGGCAAGGCCAACCCCGCCGGGCGGAATTGGCCCCAACCTGCCTTTGGAGCGCCCTGCCGTCACTCTTCCAGGATCAGCACCGCGGCGGCGATGGTCGTGGTCCATTTTCCGCGCCGATCTCCCACGGCCGACTGGGTGATGTTGCTGGTGCGGACAATCTTATTGGAGATGCGGTAGATCTCTTTCTTCTCGTCCCAACTGGTGTCAGGATCGAATTCCACGTCCAGCGTTGTGGCGAGCATCTCGGCGGCCAGTTCCTCAGCGTATTCGCCGGCCTGCTCCTCGGTCTCGCCGTAGCTGTGGTGCTCGCTCAGGTAGCCGTAGGTGTTGCGGTCGGCCGGGATCGCCACGCCAATGCTGGAGGCCACCAAGCGGTGCGGCTCGCGCGTGGAGTTTTCCGCAATGACCGCGAAAACCACCTCGCCGTCATTCAGGTACTTGAGACCTTCTTTGCGGGGAATCAACTTGCACTGCGGAGGAAAAATGGAAGAGACGCGCACCAGGTTCTGCGAGGCGATGCCCGCATCCCGAAGGGCCAGCTCAAACGAGGTCAACCGCTCCTTGTGTTTTCCGACGCCCTTGGTGAAGAAAACCCTCTTCGGGACCATGCTTTTTCCCAATTTCTATGTACCCTCCGTGCGTGAGAGATTTGCGGCCGTTTTCAAACGTTCCCGCATGAGTCTATCGCATCTGGGCGGGCGCGAACAGGATTTCAACGAAATTCATTCGCGGTTTATGCCAGAGAATTTGCGCGCAGGTTGCGGAACCGGTCCGCGCCGGCAGCCTTACAGCGCAAGAAGACCGCGAAACGTTTTTTCGAGGGCCGGCACGGTGCAACTTTCCTGGGTTTTGAACGTTTAATAGAGCATGAAGAAACGAATGCCTTGGGTGGAGATCCTTGTTTTGAGCGCAGCCATGAGTTGCGGCATGGCGCAGGCTCCTGCGGGCCCCTCTGGGCCACCGGATTCCGGTGGCGCGCCGGCCGCTACTCGCTTGCCGCCTCCCAGCTCCGAAATCGGTCCGGCGATCCTGGAGTGGACGCCGCCCGCGCTGGCGCAGTTGAGCGCCCAGGCCGTAGCCAAGGAGAGCTTCACTCTGGACCGGACCATGCTCGAAGCGGCTGCGGGACTCCTGCCGGACTCCGACGCCGATGTGAGGCAGGCGGTGGCCAAGCTCGACGGCGTGAGTGTGCACATTTTGCGGTTTGCCGCGCCCGGAGCGGCCGATCCAGCGCAGATCGATGCCATTCGCCAGGCCTATCACCTGCGGGGATGGAAGCACGCGATCGACAGCACCGGCGCCGGGGGCCCGGATCACAACGACACAACCGACGTGTGGCTGGTGATGGACGGCGCGAACGTGCGTGGCGGAGTGGTGCTGGTAGAGACTCCTAAAAGCCTGACCCTGGCGACGGTGGCCGGCAACCTGAGCCCGCTCGACCTGCTTCACCTGCGCGGCCACTTCGGCATTCCGCGGTTTGAGGGCGACGGACTGCGCGACCCGCTGGAGAAGTAGAACTGTTCCCACGCTGCCCGCCGTTGCCACTCCCAAATTGTAGGTGTTAGCCTCAACTTTGGACCGCTCACAGAAGGGGCTTCCCTCAGAATCATGCAAAGCACGTATAACGGGCAGGACCTGCCTAAAAACGGCCAGCCGATTGAATACAACGACGGGCAGTTTCATGTGCCCGATCATCCTATTATTCCCTTCATCGAAGGCGACGGCACGGGCCGCGACATCTGGAAGGCCTCCCAGCGGGTCTTCGACGCCGCCGTGGAGAAGGCTTACGGTGGCAAGCGCGCCATCCGCTGGTTCGAGGTCTTCGCCGGAGAAAAAGCCTTCAGGCGTTTCAATACCTGGCTGCCCGACGACACCGTAGCTGCGGCGCGCGATCTGCGCGTCTCCATCAAGGGACCGCTGACCACTCCTGTCGGCGGCGGCATCCGTTCGCTCAATGTGGCCTTGCGCCAGATTCTCGACCTCTACGCCTGCGTGCGGCCGGTGAAGTACTACCAGGGCGTGCCCAGCCCGGTGAAGCACCCCGAGAAACTCAACATCATCATCTTCCGCGAAAATACCGAGGATGTGTACGCGGGCATCGAGTTCAAGCAAGGCTCAGAAGACGCCGCGCGGCTGATCGGCTTCCTGAACGACGATTTGCTGAAGGGGGGCAAGAAAAAGATCCGCGCCGATTCAGGCGTGGGCATCAAGCCCATCTCCATCTTCGGCACCAAGCGGCTGGTGCGTTCCGCCATTCGCCACGCGCTAGAGACGGGCCGGAAGACCGTCACCCTCGTTCACAAAGGCAACATCCAGAAGTTCACCGAGGGGGCTTTCCGCGAGTGGGGCTACGAGGTCGCCACGCAGGAGTTCCGCGACCAGACTGTGACGGAACGCGAGAGCTGGATTCTGGGCAACGTGGAGGCGAAGCCCGGACTCTCGATCGAGGAGAACGCCGCGCTCATCGAGCCGGGGATGGAATTTGGCTCTCCGAGTTTCCAATCTTCGGTAAGCGAAGAGGTGAAATCGGTTGTCGATGCGATTGGCAAATCCCATGGCAACGGCGCGTGGAAGTCAAAGATTCTGGTCAACGACCGCATCGCCGACTCCATCTTCCAGCAGATCATCATTCGTCCGGAGGACTATAGCGTCCTCGCCACCTCGAACCTCAACGGCGATTACATCTCCGACGCGGCGGCGGCGCAGGTGGGCGGCCTGGGTATCGCGCCCGGCGCCAACATCGGCGACGGCTATGCGGTCTTTGAGGCTACGCACGGAACAGCGCCCAAGTACGCCGACAAGGACGTGATCAATCCCGGGTCGCTGATTTTGTCGGGCGTAATGCTTCTCGAGTTCATCGGGTGGAAAGAAGCGGCCCGGCTTATCGAAACGGCCATGGAAACAACCATCGTGCAGAAATTCGTCACCTACGACTTCGAGCGGCAACTCCCAGGCGCCACCAAGACAGGCACCAGCGAGTTCGCCACGCGCATCATCGGAAACATGTGAACAGGGCTCAGCGATCGGGAATCAGAAAGGGCACGCCCGGTGGGAGACAAAAATCCAGAAGCGGTCGCGAAACGCGTCTTGGAAATGGCCATACCGGGAGCGCGCATGGTATTCCGTCCTGAACAATCCCACGGTGAATACGACTACGATCTGCATTATCCGAATGGTGAGGTCGCCGCAGTGGAGGTGACTTCATCCAGGAATCAAGCGCTGACGCAAATCCACTCGGAGATTTTTGGCAAGAAGAGGGGCGGATCAGGAATTTCTGCGATCCGATGTACAAAAACCTGGTATATCTTTCCAGCCGTCGATGCAGATATCAAAACGACCCGGCAGAATGCTGATGAATACCTTGCTGACCTAGAAGCAGCGGGCGTCGAAAGCTTCGACTTATCTGACTGCTGGAGGAACGGCTCTCCGGAGTGCGTATTAAAAATATGCCGCGACCTGAGACTTACCCGCGGTGACGTGATTCGGTCGTCAGGAGTTCCGCAGATTCGCATCGGCGGCGTCGTGAGCGGGGGGGCGGTTGGTCCAACAAGTGCGACAGAAGCTGGAGAGAAAGAGGCTGAGGCTAATAGGGAAAAGCTCGGGCGAGCGAGCACCAAAGAGCGCCACCTCGTCGTTTATGTGGATCAACAGCACGGGCAACCATTCACCGCGTTGACGAGTTTCGATCCGCCCGCCAAGCTCCCAAAGCTTCCGGCTGAGATCACACACATGTGGCTAGTCACAGAGATGGGGAAGGATCAGTTCGTTGTCTGGCGCGGCAGTTCTACCGAACAATGGCACAAGGTTGACCTCTAGGCAGCGCCACGAGCATTTTCAACAGGAGAGAAATATGCGGAAAAAGATCAGTATTGTGGGTGCGGGCAACGTGGGCGCCACGACCGCGCATTGGATTGCGGCCAAGGAACTTGCCGACGTGGTCCTGGTCGACGTTGTCGAGGGCGTGCCGTAGGGCAAGGCGCTGGACCTGCTGGAGGCCATGCCCATCGAGAAGCGCGACGTGGCGATCGCGGGCGCCAACGACTATGCGGCCACGGCTAATTCCGACATCGTGGTCATCACCGCAGGCATCCCGCGCAAGCCCGGTATGAGCCGCGACGACCTGCTGAACACCAACTTCAAGATCATGTCCGATGTGGTCGAGAAAGTGGTGGCGCAATCGCCCGAGTGCATCCTCATCATCGTGTCTAATCCGCTTGATGCAATGGCCCAGGCCGCGTACCGTCAGGCCGGCTTCAATCGCCAGCGGGTGATCGGCATGGCCGGTGTGCTGGATTCGGCGCGCTTCCGCAGCTTCATCGCGGCTGAACTCAACGTGAGCGTGGAGAACGTGTCGGCCTTTGTGCTGGGCGGCCACGGCGACACCATGGTGCCCCTGGCGCGCTACTCAACCGTCGCCGGCATCCCCATCACCGAGCTCATCGCGCCGGATCGCCTGGAGCAGCTTGTGCAGCGCACGCGCGACGGCGGCGCGGAGATCGTGAAGTATCTCAAGACCGGCAGCGCCTACTATGCTCCATCGGCTGCCGTGACCGAGATGGCCGAGGCCATCCTCAAGGATAAGAAGAAGATTCTGCCCTGCGCGGCGTACCTCGAGGGTGAGTACGGTATCGAGGGCTACTTTATCGGCGTTCCATGCAAACTGGGCGCAGCAGGCATCGAACAGATCATCGAGATCAAGCTCACGCAGGAAGAAGCGGCTGCTCTCAACAGGAGCGCCGCGGCCGTTAAGGAGCTCTGCTCCGTGATTGGCGTGTGAGTGATTAGCTGAGAGCTAAAAGCCGAAAGCTGTTTCTTCAGTCCATGGCCATGCTTAACTGGTGGCGCACGTCGGCGCCGCGAATCCAGAAGATCACGTCGGTGGCGATATTCGACGCGTGATCGGCGATCCGCTCCAGATTCTTCGCCACCAGGATGCCGTTCATCGCCTGCTGCGTGTATTGCGGCTTCTCCTCAATCATCTTGAGCAGATCGTTGTGGGCGCGACGGTTCATGCGGTCGATCTCGTCGTCCATTTCGCGCACCGAATCGGCCAACCGCGCGTCGCCATCCAGCAGCGCCTGCAGCGCGGTGCGAATCATCTGTGAAGCAAACTCGCCCATGGCCGCAAAATCCACGGGCAATTCCACCTCGTCGGCGGTAAGAATCTCCTTCGTCCGGCGGGAGATGCTCATCGACTGATCGCCCACGCGCTCCAGGTCGCCGTTGATCTTGATGACCGCCAGGATAAAGCGCAAATCGACGGCCATCGGTTGTTCTTTGGCCAGTAACTCATAGGCCATCTCGTCCAGCTCGCGTTGCGCGGTGTCGATGGCCCTTTCGTTCTGCTTGACAAACTTGCACAGTCCCTTGTCGCGCCGCAGGTAGGCTTCCACCGCCGATTCGACCGCCTGCTGCGCCAAAGCGGCCATGGCCAGAAGCTTGTCCTTGAGTTCGGCGAGTTGCTGTTGAAAGTGAATGCGCGGCACTACGATCCGTCTCCCATCCAACCATTTTGCACCAGACTACGTTACAGGAGAACAAATTTCCCTGCGCGCACCAGAACTGTTACACCCCGGGAAGCCCCTTAGGCGAGTCCGAATGTGGGAGGCGGCTGCTCGATCTTGCCCAGCAGGAAGACATACCCTGCGATGCCGATGGCCAGATAGGCAGCCGCAACGGTAAAGGCCCACGCGAAGGAATGCTGCGCCGAAACCAGATATCCAGTGACGACGGCAGCCGCAATACCCGAGATTTGGCTGGAAAAGTTGATGATGCCGCCTACCTTGCCCACATCGTTTCGGCCGGCAATAAGCGAGGGCAGTGACCAGGCGACAGGCGCCGCCGCGGCAAGGCCGCCGATCGACACGCTGATCCAGAGCAGGGCCTGTGTGGCGTTGCGAGCATGAGCCGCGCCCAGAATGCCCAGCCCGAACGCCGTACCGCCGATCAGGACAACGCGGCGAATCCCGCTCGCATTCCATCCGCGCCGGACGAGGAAATCCACCAGCCATCCACCGATTACGAGGTCCGTCACCGTGGCGATGAGCCACGGCAGGCTTGTGTATACGAACGAGTGCAGCAGATCGATGTGCAGAGCAGAGGACAAATAGGCCGGCAACCAATAAAGCAGCATGTAGAAGATGTAGTTATATGCACCCATGCCGAGGGTGAGCCCAATTACCTTGCGTTGGGAAAGAAGCTGGCCCAAGCTCGACGACGGCTCTTCGCCGCGATCGGGCGTGACGAACGAGGTCTCTTGCCCCGCGATGTGCAGACGCTCGCTTTCGGCCAAACTCGGATCCTCATCCGGATCGCGATAGACACGCCAGAAGAGAAGGAAGTAAGCGAGACTGATGGCGCCGGTGCAAGCGAAACTCCAGCGCCATCCCGCGCCGATGAGAACGATCCCGATGAGGGGAACGCCGATGGCCGAGGCAAACTTGGCTGCTGCGTCGAAGAGCGACGTGGCCAGGCTGCGCTCGCGCGCAGGAAACCATGCGCCAATGGCCTTGGCGTTGGCGGGAAACGTGGGCGCCTCGCCTAAGCCCAGCAGGAACCGCGCGCCGAACAATCCGCTCAGGTTGGGCGTGACGGCGGCAGCAAAGGAGGCCGCGCTCCAAAGGAACGCCCCGATACGCCCTACGCGGCGGACACCGACTTTGTCGAGGACAACTCCGATGGGAAGCTGACACAGGGCGTAGGTCCAGTTGTAGGCGCTGGAAAGATAGCCGAAGGCGACCTCGGAGATGCCGAAGGCTGCAATCAGGGAATCGTGCGAAACGGAGAGATTGACGCGGTCGAAGTAGTTGACCAGCACCCCGATGCCGAGCAGCCACGCGATGCGCCAGCGGCGCCGCGGCAGGCTCGTACGCTGTGGCGTGTTTCGCGCTGAATGAAAATCCCGGTCTGCCAAGCGTTTTCCTAACCGTAGAACCGCCGCCATTGGGCCGCCGGATCAACGTCGTGAAATAGGGAACCATCTCTGCCCGAAATCCAGCGATGAGAACCGGCAAACCGTGCGGCTGCGGCACGGTTTGACATGAGGGAATCCTTCCACCGGTTCCCCATCTCACTCTTCGCCAATGTCTTCGTTCCAGATCTCCGGATGCCCCGCGATGAAGCCCGCGAGCATCTCGCGGCATTCGGCGTTGTCGAGGTCGATTACCTCGACGCCGTTCTCTCGCAGCCAGTTCAGGCCTCCTGCAAAGGTGCGGCTCTCGCCAGCCACCACCGCGCCGATACGGAACTGGCGCACCAGGCCGCTGCAATACCAGCACGGGGCCAGGGTAGTGACCATCACCAAGTTGCGGTAGCTGCGCCGGCGGCCTGCGCGGCGAAAGGCGTCGGTCTCGCCGTGAATGCTTGGATCGCCCTGCTGCACGCGACGGTTGCGGCCCCGGCTCACCAGCTCGCCCGTGCGCGTAAACAGCGCCGCGCCGATGGGAATGCCTCCTTCGGCGAGGCCCAGGCGGGCTTCCTCGATAGCCACGGCAAGCATTTGCTGGTAAAGATTCACAAGACTAATGTAACGCAGCAAGTCAGCGAGCCGGCGCCGGCCAGCAGAAAGCGGCTTCGCGAGTTGTCTGGCGCGCCAAGGAGCTCAGCTTATGGTGAGCACCAGCTTGCCGAAGTGGCTGCCTTCTTCCATGCGCTCGAAGACTTCGCGCGCCTGGCTCCAATCGAACTCTTCGCCGACCGGCCGCAGCTCAGCCAGCGCAATGGCGCGGTTCATCTCGACAAAGTCCTTGCGCGAGCCCACGTACATGCCGTGAATGCGCGCTGCCTTGTGGAGGACAAGCGGAATCGGAAACGGCTCCGCCGAAGGGGCCAGCACGCCTATTTGCGCCACCGTTCCCCCAGGCCGAATCGACTTGAGCGAGCGCACCAGAGTGCCCCCGCCGCCCACCTCCACCACCAGGTCCACGCCCTCGCCGCCAGTCTGGTCAAGGGCCCAGCGGTCCCAGTCGGGGTTGTCGCGGTAGTTGAGACCGGCGTCCAGGCCCATGGCGCTGGCCCGCTCCAGCTTTTCGTAGCTTGAACTGATGCCGAGCACGCGCGCGCCCTTGAGCCGCGCGAACTGCAAGGCGAAGATCGATACACCGCCGGTGCCCTGGATCAGTATGGTCGCGCCGGGCTTGATCTCTCCGGTGGCCAGCGCGTTCCAGGCGGTGACGGCGGCGCAGGGCAGCGTGGCCGCTTCCTGAAAGCTCAGGTGATCGGGCAGCTCGACCAGTCCCGCCTCCTTGAGCACGACAAAGTCCGTCAACATGCCATCGATGTCGCCGCCCAGCGCGCCGCGGGCTTTGGCTGCGGTCAGCGGCCCGTCCAGCCAGTTCTGCATAAAGATGCCCGCTACGCGGTCCCCTGGCTTCCACGCGCTCACCCCCGCGCCCACGGCCACCACTTCGCCGGCGCCGTCGGAGCAGGGAATGCGCGGCAGCTTCATTTTGGGGTTGTAGAGTCCTTTGACGATCATCAGGTCGCGATAGTTGAGCGAAACTGCGCGCACGCCGACCAGAACTTCGCCGGGAGCGGGCGCCGGTGTGGGCCGCTCCACAACTTCCAAAGAATCAATGCCAAACGCCGGAACTTGCCATGCGCGCATGGAAAACCTCTCTTCCTTCCCGCTCCCACCTGCTCCATTCTGCGGGACGCGATCGCACAAACACCCGTAGAATGAAGATATGGCTCGTGGATGGGAAAGTAAATCGGTGGAGGAGCAAATGGCAAATGCCCTGGGGAACCCCGTCGCCGCTTCCGAGGATGAACCAATGAACGAGGAGGAACGGCGATCAGCCGAACAAAGGCGCGCTGCCCGGACACGGCGAAAACAGGGACTCAAGTTGCAACGCGAAAACATTCTTTCGCAAAAGACGGTAAATCCGGGCCGCCGCGCCGCTCTTGAGGCCGCACTGGCCCAGATTGATGCGCAGCTTCAGAGCATGGGTTGAGCCGATCTCCGGAAAGCGGCTGAAACTACCCTTTTCAGTCAAATCGTGCGCGAGGGGCCGCGGCAGCGCGTCTGGAACAAAATCATTGCAGGATTCCGCTCACGCGGCGGCCAAGCCGCACCGGTCACGGCTCGCGGTGGATGAGCAGCGGATTCGCTTGCTGTATCGGCGTGAGCGACACGCGCGAGATGTTCACGTGCTCCGGCCGCGTGACGGCCCACAGGATCACATCGGCAATGTCTTCGGCGGTCAGCGGCGTGATGCCTTTGTAGACCTTTGCGGCGCGGCTGGCGTCGCCGTGAAAGTGGACCAAGCTGAAATCGGTCTCCACCAGGCCAGGATCGACGCTGGTGACGCGCACTGGCGTGCCCAGCAAGTCCTCGCGCAGCCCGTCGTTGATGGCGCGAGCCGCGGCCTTGGTGCCGCAGTAGACCGCGCCGTTGGGGTAGACCATCTCGCCGGCCATCGACCCCAGGGTGACCACGTGGCCACGCCGGCGCACCACCATCCCGGGAACCACGGCGCGCGCCACATACAGCATCCCCTTGATGTTGGTGTCGATCATCTCTTCCCAGTCTTCGACCCGGCCGGTGTAGAGCTTCTCCATGCCGCGGCTGAGGCCGGCGTTGTTCACCAGGATGTCGATCTCCGCCCACTCCGGCGGCAGCTCGTCGATGGCGCGCTGCACCGCGTGGCGGCTGCGCACGTCCAGATCGATGGAGTGCACGGCGCCAGCGCCGCGAGCCAGCGCCTTCGACGCAACCTCAGCCAGCTTGCCGGCGCGGCGGGCGGCCAGCAGCAGCCGTGCGCCCTCGGCCGCAAACGCCAGGGCCGTGGCTGCGCCAATCCCTGCGCTGGCTCCGGTGATGAGGACGATCTTGCCCTTCAGGTCCATCTGCCCCACATCCTACAAGTGAGTTTCATTGCCCTGCTGTGACATACGGTACAGGCCGACGGCCCAATCCTCCCGGCCAAGACCGGCGGCGATGGCCTCGGCGAAGACTTCGGCCAGCGAATCGGCCAGGCGCAGATGGGCGCCGCGAGCGGCCGCGGCCTCACGCAGCAGCCGCAAGTCCTTCCCGCCCAACTCGATCGTCGCGCCCGGCTGCTCGGGCGGGTGCAGCATCACCTTTCCATATGCGGCATAAAACGGCGACTGAAACAGCGCGCTGTTCACGGTTTCGAGAAAGGTCTCGGGATCGATTCCCTGCCCCGCCGCGTAGACAAACGCTTCACCGAGCGAGTAAATCATCGCGCTGATCAGGAAATTGCCGCCCAGCTTGACCGCGTGCGCCTGGCGCGGCTCTCGTCCAACAACCGAGATGCCGCGCGAAAGCGGCTCCAGCAGCGGCCGCGCTTTGGCGACGGCTTGCTCTGCGCCAGCCGCCACAATCCACAGGCGGCCTTCCTCGGCAACGTTGGGGCGGCCAAACACCGGCGCCGCCACAAATCCGTGCCCGCGCCGCGCGTGCTCCTCAGTGAGCCGTTCGCTCAACGCCACACTGATTGTGCTACAAGAAATATGGAGCGCGCCCGGCGAAAGCGCGTCCATCAAGCCATTCGCGCCAAACATCACTTCCTCGTTTGCCGCATCGTCAAACAGCATGGTGAAGACGGCATCGGCGCCCAGTTCGGCCTCGGCCGGGGTAGCTGCAGCGATTGCGCCTTCGCGGATCAGCGGCTCCGTCTTGCCTTCGGTGCGGTTCCATACACGCAATTCGTGGCCTGCGGCAATCAGGTGCATCGCCATCGGCAAACCCATCTTGCCTAATCCAAGAAATCCAATCTTCATGGGGAGATTGTAGAAGAAAGGAAGCGGGGATCAGCCGTCTGTGATCGGTTGTCAGCGAACAGATTATGGCGAGGGTTGCAAGAATCCGAACCTTGAAAGGGCACGACCTCGATCGTGCCGGAAGCAATTCCAATGAAGTGGGCATTTGCCCCTGAGGGATAGGACCCTGTTCCCTCCAGCCGCGCACGCCTTCACTCGACCGTCAGATTCTCTAAAAAGAAGTCAAAGTCTTTCATCGCCGGCACCTCAATGGAGGCTGCCGTGTCCAATAAGACGAGATAGTAGAGTTTGCCGGGAATACGCTGCTGGATTGGACTTGGGCGGTAGAACTGCGCACCTCCGTTCCGGTCGCCCTTGGGCAGCTCTATCGGGGATTCAAAGATCAGCCCCGGAAACTCCGGCTCATCTCGCTCGAAGATAACGATTCGTGCATGGCCGTCTCCGTCCTTCTTGTACATTTTTGGCTGTTCACCCTTTAGGGCAATGCAATGCGCAACCGGGCAATGCAGCGTAGGATCCGGCTCGAAGGTGCCATCCGTTTGGAACTTCTTCGCGTACTCCTCCAGCGACTCGCCATCCTTCGGCTGCTGAACGAGCAACAGGATTTCCGGGTGCAGAACATGGACCGTTCCCTTGTATGGCCCGGTGCCGAAATTCGCCACACAGGAGCCGTTACTCAGCGCCAAGTTTTCGACCTCCCAGTTTCCGTGCGAACGCAACCGCACACCGCAAAGCGTGGTGGTGAACACAGTATCTTCTCCCAGATTCTCCGCTTGCCACACTTCCTTCGGCTCGTAACTCTTTTTCGGATCAAACGGGACCAAGCGCGAGCGATTCATATCCACCGCGGCAGCATAATCTGACGAATCGCCGGCGTGAAGCTTCTCCAGGTAATCCACCGCACGGAGCGCGTGCTCGGGCAAACGGTTGAGGGTCGCACAATTCAAATAGTCGCCCCAGAATGCCGTGGGAAGAGAATCCCAAGTGTGGCTCTCCTCAACCGCGAGGAACTCCCTGGCACCGGCCCCCATTTCTCTCGTCTGGCACTGGAGCGTGGCGCGAAACCAGGGAGCACGGAAGTCGCTGGGCGTAAGCTTCTGGGCCTGATCCAGAGCGTTCATTGCGGCATCGTAGCTACTGTCGACGTCGAGGTTGTAGGCATACCGCGCCACCAGGCCGGTGAGCAACAGCAGTTCGGCGTTGTCCGGGTGATTTTTCGCCGCGAGCGTCAGAAACCCGAGATCCTTGCTCAGCCGCGCCGCCACTTCGTCCTTGCTCACGGGATACTGCCAGTTCGAGGTCCACGATTCGCTGTAGGGCTCAAGCTGTTTCGCATCGTCAAGCGCCGCCAGTACAGCCGTCTCCTGCGGAAGCGCATTTGCATGAATCGCGGCAATATCGGCACGGAGATGAGAAGCGGACAGGGAAAGGAGGGATGCCAGTAGGAGGGCTTTCATCTTGCGCATGGGAGCCTCGCATTTAGGAAGGTGGCCCCAGTTTACTCGAATGACTGTATCGCGGAGCGCTCTGGCTGTGGCTGCCGGGCTAATTCGGCGTCCCCTTCGTCTCCGCTTCCGCAAAAGTGCACTCCTGGCACTGGCAAACACGGCGCAGATACTCCCACGAATAGATCCCGCCCGAATGGCCGTCGAGCCAGTTGAACTGGATGGCGTAGCGGCCCACGGCATGCGCGCTCCTGGGCTTCGGCGGCGGCGTGTACATCGGCAGCAGAGCGGCGGACTTGGGTTTGGGCTCGCCCGCCTTGCGACCCTCGGCGTTGCGCTCTTCCACGCAGGTGGCGCAGGGGCAGGCCTCGCGCAGCCAGGCAAAGTTCCACGCGCTCTTGTGGCCGTCGGCCCAGTCGATCTCCAGCCCTTTGCCCTCGGTCAAGAGCACGCGCACCTTCTCCGGAGTCACGGCAATGCGCGGCAGCGGCCGGTTCTGCAGGTTTTCGCGCGCCTGCTCCTCTTTTGTCGCGAAGCGGATGCCTTCGTGGCTCATAAGGACAGTTTACAGTTCACAGTTCGTAGTTCACAGTTCCCGGAAATCGCGTCGCCGCTAACGCCGCCCAAGCTGCGAACTGAGAACTATGAACTACGAACTGTTTTTCCAGAAGAACCACGCCGCCATGCCCAGCCCGATCACCACCACAATCCCGCGCAGCACCGGTTGCGGAACGCGCTTCGCCAGGCTTGCCGAAACGTAGCCGCCAATGGCCGCCGCGATCATGGCCGCCAGGCAATAGCGCCACACCACCTGCCCATCGGCGATGAAAATGACGAACGCGATGCCGTTGGCGAGCAGGTTGGCTGCAACCTTGAGGGCGTTGATGGCGTGGATGTCCTCGTAGCCGAAGAGCGCCAGAAGCGTCATGTAGAGAAAGCCCGCACCTGCCCCGAAGTACCCGACATAGAAGCTAATGACGATTGCGGCAAAGAACAGCGGCACGCGGCGCGGCCCGTGAACCTCTCCATCGGCTGCATGTTCGTGCCGCGCCGCCTTCAGCCGCTCCAACCCGCGCGAAACCGGCCCGCTGACTGCAAAGGTCAGCGCCGCGCCCAGCAACAGCCACGGAACGAGCCGCATAAAGGCCGTTTGCGGCGTGTTCAGCAGCACGACCGCTCCGGCCGTGCCGCCCAGCAGGCCGGCCAGCCCCATAAGACACGCGGAGCCCAGGTTCTTGCGCACGTCTTCGCGGTAGGCGGCGATCGAGGTCAGCTGGCCGGGCCAAATGGCCACCGTATTGGTCGCATTGGCCTGCACTGGCAAGATTCCAACGCCCAGCAGCGCGGGAAATGACAAAAAAGAACCGCCGCCGGCCACGGCGTTCAACACACCAGCCAGAAAGGCGGCCACCACGAGCCAAACCCAGTGCCAGTTGATTGTCGCCGCTATGGCAGAAGGGTGCATGAAGCGGATTGTATTCGACGGGTCCGGCCGCGCTTTCCTGCCTTGGAGCCACCCTGGCCCACGCAACAGAGGCACTTGCCCCCGTCGGCCGCAAGCTTCCGCGTCGGGATTTGCAGCCAGCCCACGGCCAAAAACCCGCCTTCCGGCGCCAAAAACCATCAAATCCAAAGGCTCAAGCAGAACGAACAGCCTGCCATCTTCAGCATAACATTTGTATTTTGAACAACATAAAGACAATGACTAAATATTAGTGTTATGCACTCATATTTTATGAATCACTTATACTATAGTTTCATCAGATTGGTTGAGTGGCAGGGATTCCACCCCGCCGCAATCGAATTCTTTTGATCCATCAGGAGGGAAAGATCATGGCAATCACTCGTTGGGACCCGTTCCGAGAAGTTGTGGCTCTGCAGAATCGCTTCAACACGCTTTTCCGAGATCTGAACGAAGGCGAAGCGCCGTTGACCGCTGCCAGCTTTGTGCCGGCAGTTGACGTATACGAGGACGAGGAAAAGGTGATGCTCAAGCTCGAAGTGCCGGGCATCGAAGAGAAGGACCTGGACGTGAGCGTGGAAAACCACACCCTGACCGTCAAGGGCGAGCGCAAGTTCGCTGGTGAAGAGAAGGAAGAGAATTTCCACCGCATCGAGCGCCGCTATGGCAGCTTCTATCGTGCCTTCACGCTGCCCACTACCGTCGACACCGAGCACATCGCCGCCAACTACAATGCGGGTGTGCTCAAGCTGGAGCTGAAGAAGAAGCCCGAGGCTCAGCCCAAGCAGATTGTAATCAAGGTGGCGTAAGACTAAGGGACCACTGTCAGCGGGAGCCCTCGATAATGTCTAAGGGCACCCGCCTTCTTGAGTCCGATCCTGAAGCCATATGCTGACGAGGTAGAGGGGATGAAGCCAAATGCTCAAGATTCTTAAGCTTTTTGTTTCATTGATATTTGCGTTTATGGCTGCAATGGTCGGAGTCTTCGCGGTGGCAATGATGAAAGCGATCGTGCCAATATTTTCGTTTACAGAAGGGACGAAGTTTCAAGTTTATGTTCAAGATCCTATCCTCTACACTCTTGGCCCTATATACTGTGGGTACATGGCGTTCCGAGGGGTGTGGAAGTGGTTTAAGGCCCATCAGGCGAAGCCACAATGATGGAAGCGTCGGTAGGTGGCAACTGGCAGCATACTGTCGTCGCCAGGAAAACAAAATGGAAATTCCGGTCAAGATTATGAAGAAACCGAACGAGAAGAAACCGAATGAACTGAACGCACGCGATGCTTTTATTACCATTCTGAGGTCTCTCACGGGCATAGAAGACTGGGAGTCTGTATCGCCTGATGAGGTAAATCGAAGCACTCGTGACGTTGACTTCCTTCTGTTCCCCAGTAGCAACGAAAATGACAAGATTGCGGTTGAGCATACCAGGGTTGAATCTTTCGAAGGGCAGATTGGGTATGTGAACAGATCGTACGATATCGTCGATTCCATCAATGCTGGCTGTAGAGAGCGAATTCCCCCCGGTCGTTATTATATTCTTACTGCTCCTCCAATAATAGTGGATTCCCTTGTCGGGAAGAGTAGGGAGCGGTTTGTCAGAGCTATCTCTTCCTGGGTAGTGGAGACCTCCCCGAAGCTGCTACTGGAGGACAATTACATACAGACTGAATATGAAGGGCATAAGATAACACTTAGGTGTGGTGGGGACTGCGAGCGGTTGAATGGAAACGTCTGGCGCATACCTCAACAACCAGAGAACCAGAAAGCTCTACAAAGCGATAGGCTTGGGCGGGCAGTTAGAGATAAGCTTCCTAAACTTACGCAGTACAAGGAGCTGGGTTTCAAAACCGCTCTCCTGCTTGAGGACGTTGCCGGTACTTTGTACGGTAGTACACTGAGAGGCTGTGAGATTAGTTTAGAGGAAGTTGACTATATCGTCGTTTTTGTATCGAACGAAGAACGGATGATTGTCGGTAATGTGTTGAAGGAGAAGTCTGTTTGGTATTCGTTCGTCCCAGGTAATAGGAGATTCCAATTCCCTATAGAACCTCAGCACAAGTCTGCAACACGCGTCTTTGTTGAATAAACTATAAGCATGAAGTGGCAGGTGACCCACCCTTGAGTCCAGCAACCAAGTGAGGGTGCCCCATCCTTTAACTGGAGAGAAAATGGCCATTCGTTGGGACAAATTCACCGTCAAGTCGCAGCAGGCGATGCAGCAGGCGCAGTCGCGTGCTGCCGATCTCGGCAACCCCGAACTCCAACCCGTGCACCTGTTGCTCGCGCTGGTCGAGGATCGCGAGGGCGTCATCCCCGCCGTGCTCGAAAAGATCGGTGTGCCCATCGAGCGGCTGGAAAGCGATCTGCATCGGATCGAGGAGAAACTGCCTCGTGTAGCAGGCGCCGCCGCGCAGCCGGGCCTCAGCCAGACGCTGAACAAGGCTCTCGAGCAGGCCTTTCGCGAGGCGGCGAACTTCAAGGACGAGTACGTTTCTACCGAGCACTTGTTGCTAGGTATCGCGCACCTCAAGGGCGACCCCTCGCGCGACGCGCTCGTCGCCCACGGCGCAACCCACGAAGCTATTTTGCAGGCGCTCACCGCCGTCCGTGGTTCGCAGCGCGTCACGGATCAGAATCCGGAAGGCAAGTTCCAGGCGCTCGAAAAATACGCCAAGGATCTCACCGATCTCGCGCGCAGCGGCAAGCTCGATCCCGTCATCGGCCGCGACGAAGAAATTCGCCGCGTCGTCCAGGTGCTAAGCCGCCGCACAAAGAACAATCCCGTCCTTATCGGCGAGCCCGGCGTGGGCAAAACCGCCATCGTCGAAGGCCTCGCCCGCCGCATCGTCTCCGGCGACGTGCCCGAGAGCCTGCGCGACAAGCGTGTCATTGCGCTCGACCTGGGCTCCATGCTTGCCGGAGCCAAATACCGCGGCGAGTTCGAAGACCGCCTCAAAGCCGTCCTCAAGGAAATCGAGGAATCGCAGGGCCAGGTCGTCCTCTTCATCGACGAGTTGCACACGCTCGTGGGCGCAGGCGCGGCCGAGGGCGCCATCGACGCCAGCAACATGCTCAAGCCGGCCCTCGCGCGCGGCGAATTGCGGGCCATAGGCGCAACCACGCTGAACGAGTACCGCAAATACATCGAGAAGGACAAGGCCCTCGAGCGCCGCTTCCAGATTGTCTACGTCGGCGAGCCCAACGTCGAGGACACGATCGCGATTCTGCGCGGCCTTAAGGACCGCTACGAGCAGCACCACAACGTGCGCATCAAGGACGCGGCCATCGTCGCCGCGGCCACGCTTTCGCACCGCTACATCAGCGACCGCTTTCTACCCGACAAGGCCATCGACCTGGTCGACGAGGCCGCCGCGTCTCTCGCCATCCAGATCGGCTCCGTGCCCACCGAGATCGACCAGTTGGAGCGACAGGCCACGTCGCTCGAAATCGAACGCGCCGCGCTCAAGCGCGAAACCGACGCCAATAGCAAAGAGCGGATGTCGGAGGTGGAGCGGATTCTCTCCGAGACAAAGGAAAAAATCACGGCCCTCCGTGCCCGCTGGACCAAAGAGCGTGAGGCCATCAACCGCATCGGCGATCTGAAGAAGAAGATCGAAGCTCTGCGTTTCGAGGCCGAGGAGCAAACCCGCAAGGGCCAGCTCGACCGCGCCGCGCAGATTCAATATGGCGAACTGCCCAAGCTCGAAGCCGAGCTGAAGAAGCTCGATGCCGCCCAGGACGGCAAGTCCGGCGTCGCGCGCATGTTAAAGGAAGAGGTCGACGAGGAGGACATCGCCAAAATCGTCGGCAAGTGGACGGGCATTCCTGTCTCGCGCATGTTGGAGGGCGAGGTCAAGAAACTCGTCCAGATGGAAGACCGCTTGCGTGAGCGCGTCGTCGGCCAGGATGCTGCGCTCTCGACCGTCGCCAACGCCATTCGCCGCTCGCGTGCCGGCTTAAGCGATCCCAAGCGCCCTATCGGCTCGTTCATCTTTCTCGGGCCCACGGGCGTAGGCAAAACCGAGACCGTCCGCGCTCTCGCCGAGTTCCTCTTCGACGACGAGCAGGCCATGGTGCGCATCGACATGAGCGAGTACATGGAAAAACACGCCGTGGCTCGCTTGATCGGCGCGCCTCCGGGCTATGTGGGCTACGACGAGGGCGGCCAGCTCACCGAAGCCATCCATCGCCGTCCCTACGCGGTTATCCTTTTCGACGAAATCGAAAAGGCGCACCCCGATGTCTTCAATGTCCTGCTGCAAGTGATGGACGATGGCCGCCTCACCGACGCGAAGGGCCGCACCGTCGACTTCAAGAACACGGTGCTCATCATGACTTCGAACCTGGGGTCGGCGATGCTCACTGCCGACGTGCTCAAGACCGAGCACGACTACGATATTGCGCGCGAAAGCGTAATGAAGGTTCTACGCGAGCACTTCCGTCCGGAGTTCCTCAACCGCGTGGACGACATCGTGATCTATCGCTCGCTGGGCAACGCGCAGTTGAGCCAGATCCTCGAAATGCGGTTGAACGATCTGCGTAAGCTGCTTGAAGACCGTGCCATCTCCATCGAGCTGAGCGAACCGGCTCGACAACTGATTCTCAAGTCCGGCTCCGATGCGGCCTACGGCGCACGCCCGCTCAAACGCGCTTTGCAGCGCATGGTGCAGGACCCCTTAGCGATGAAGATCCTCGACGGCGAAGTGATGCACGGCGCGCACGTCCGCATCGACGTCGACCGCAAATCGAACCAACTGGTCTTCGAGCCCATGGGCCGCGAAGCGATGGCGTAACTACCTGCGGTACGGCAGCCGCGCTTCGCGCATCCCGACAGCGGTTTTGCAGGTTAGCGAACAGGCTCCGCAATGCGAAGCCTCTTTTTGTTTACTGGAATTGGCTGAATAGCTATGAGGACGCAGATTTGCGGCTATTCTCGGCGGCACGCAGCGCCTCATGAATAATCATTTTTAGATAGGTCTGGTAGCGCAAGCCGCGCTCAGCTGCCTGTACACGCGCTTCTGCAATATCGTCCGGGTCAAGGCGAATCGTAGTCGAGGGCAATGCCGCTCTTTGGGCGACAGTGCCAATGCGGACCCTTCCCTCGGCCGTGGCTTTTTTGAAGTCCTCAAGAAGCCCATCCTGGTTGGCTTCCCACCAAGCCGCCTCTTCCTCTTCATTCGCGAAGGTCTTGTTCTTGAGCTCTTCCAACATTGCCATTCCTCTTCATGGAAGCAAAGTAACGCCGATAATTTCTGTCCGCGGGCCAAGCTGTTACAACCCGAATCTTCTCGCCGACCGTCGTCGAGATCACAGTCAAGACTCGCCCAGCATCGGTTTCACCAATCTGGGCCACCCTCTCTTCGCCGTTGCGCAGCTCCGATCCCACTTCGACCGGTCGGTTCAAAACTACCTGTTCGGCCTCTTCTGGTTTGATCCCATGTCTCGCCAAATGGCGAACATTCTTATCGTCCCAATCAAAGTTAGGCTTATACATCTCCTGTTTCTCCATTGGCGATGCGCCGATTTGTAGTTATCGCGTCTCGGCGCTTCCACCCAGGCAATGAACGCGTTCACTCCTGAGACCCAAGGAGCCTATCCCTTGGGAATTAACGGCTTGCGAAACAGGGTATTGCTTGAAGCAACACACGCTCCCAATAAATCGTAGCTACATCGTAGCTATCTGTCAACTACTGCCTCAGCTCCACCAGCGTCGCGCCCTGCCCGCCTTCGTTTTGCGGAGCCTCTTCGATCCCTGCCACATGCGGATGGTTTTTGAGGAACTCGCGGACGCCGCGGCGCAGAATTCCGGCCCCGTGGCCGTGAATCACGCGCACACGCTCGAGCCCGGCCAGGAATGCACGATCGAGGTATTTTTCTAATTCGTCGGTTGCCTCGTCCACCGTATGGCCGATAAGGTTGATCTCCGCGCGCATCTCGTCGGTGTTCGCGCTGGTCACGGAGACGTGCACGCCTTTCTGGCGGCGCGCAGCCGACAGCGGATCCATGCCGTCTCCTGCCTGCGGCGCGGCCGAACGCACCACCTCGGCAATGTCATCTCTCTTCACCCGCATCTTAATGGGGCCGAGCGCCACCTCGAAGAGATCTCTCTCGATTTCGCGCTGTATGATTGCGATTTTGCCCATCGACTTGATGCGCACCTCGTCGCCTGCTGCCACATGTCGCACGATGTGCGGCTGCGCATTCGCGTCTCCCTGGTCCGCGCCGGTGCGGTGCGCCACCACGGCCTGGTTGAAGCTCTCCTGAAATTCGCGCCGCAGCCGAATGATGCGCCGTTCCGCTTCTTTCGAGAGCTTCTGTTGCGCCACGCGATCCTCTACCGCGCGCACGTTTTCCCGCATCTGGAACTCGAAGTCCTTGAGCAGCGAGGCCAGCTTGCCTTCGAGCTCGCGCACGCGGTTGCGCACCTCCACGTCGCCCTCGCGTTCGAGCTTCTTTCTCTCCTGGTTCAGCGCGTACTGCTGCTCGCGCGCCGCCTTGCGCTCGACTTCGAGCTGCGCCAGATCCTCATGCAGCTTGTCGAGGAACCTGGCGATATCGGCCTGTTGCGAGCCCAACCGCTCGCGCGCGGCGGCGATAATCGCGGCGTTCAGACCCAGCCGCTCCGCCGTCTGAATGCCCGCCGAAGCGCCTGGCACGCCGAGATGAAAGTGGTAGTTCGGAACCAGCGTCTTCTCATCCACGCCCGCCGCGGCGTTGCGCACGCCCGGCGTGTTCGCCGCATACACCTTGAGCGAAGTGTGATGCGTCGAGATCAGCGTCCATGCGCCGGCCTTCAAAAAATGGTGCGCCACGGCCACCGCCAGCGCCGCGCCCTCTGCGGGATCGGTCGAGGATCCCAGTTCGTCGAGCAGCACCAGCGAACGTGCATCCGCCAACCGCGACAACCGGTCGAGATTCGTAATGTGCGCCGAGAATTCCGAGAGTCCCGCCTCGATCGACTGTGCGTCGCCGATATCGGCGAGAAACGCGGTGAAGACAGGAAAGCTTGCGGCCGCGGCGGGCGCCGGAATCCCCGCCTGCGCCATCATCGCCAGCAGCGCCACGGTCTTCAGCGCAACAGTCTTGCCGCCGGTGTTGGGCCCGCTGATGATGAGCTGGCGTTCGTCCGCCGTCAGCTCCAGCACGAGCGGAACGATCTTTCCGCCGGTCGCCCGCAACCTTTTCTCCAGCAGCGGATGGCGCGCGCCTTCGAGCGACAGCCGCTCCTGACCGAACGTTGGGGCGACGCAATCGAATTCCCGCGCGAAGCGCGCCCGCGCCAACAGACTATCGACGAGGGCCAGAACGCGCGCGCCCTCGACCAGGCTGTGAGCGTAGCCCGCGACCTGCCGGGTAAGCGCGACAAAGATGCGATGAATCTCCTCCTGTTCCTCTTCGATCAGGCGAACCAGCTCGTTGTTCTTCTCGATGGTTTCGAGCGGCTCGACGTAGACCGTCTGCCCCGAGGAGCTCGCCCCATGGATCACGCCGGTGACGCTCCGCTTGAGCTCCGCGCGCACGGGAATCACGAAACGCTCGCCGCGAATGGTGATGAGATCGTCCTGTGTGGCGCCTTCGCCAGAGAGCTTGCGCAACGCCGTGCGCAAACTCTCTTCAATGAGCTTCTGTTGCCGCTCCTGCTCGCGGCGAATTCGTTTCAACTCGGGCGAGGCATCGTCGGCCAACGAGCCGTCGGGCTGGATCTTGCGCTCGATGGACTCAGCCAATGGCCGCAGACTTGTCGTCAGCGCCACCGAAAGCTCCGACAGCCCAGGCAACTTGCCAACAAGCCGAGCCGGCGGCTCGCGCAGCAGCGCCTGCCAAGCAGCCACATTGCTGGCGAGACGCGCCACGGCTTGCAGTTCGCCGGCTTCCAGCGCTGCGCCGGCGATTTGCGCCTTGGCTGCCAGATGCGTGGGATCGAACAGGCTCCCCAATGGGATCGAGACCTGTTCTTCCAGGAGCAGACGCACCTCTGCGGCAAGCCGGTGCTGGCGGCCGATCCAATCTTCGTCGATGGAAGGGTGCAGCGCGAGGACCGCCTCGCGGCCTACCGGCGACGCGGCGAAACCGGCAACCAACGCCAAAAGCGGCTGCCACTCGAGCGCGGCAAGATCAGCGTGCTCGGCCGGAGACGGAATGGGATCGAGGAGCGGCACCTTCAGGAACTATGGTAGCGTTCCGGGGGCTTGATCCGGCATTATCGATCTGTCTTTGCATCGGCGGTCGCCATCCGTGCCGCGCGGCGCAGCTCGACGCGAGCAAACAAACGCGTGGAATCGAGCACCGGCAGCGGAGAACTTGTATCGTTCATGAGCAGAGAAATCTCCGTCAACCTAGCACAACCGCGTTGCAACCCTCAGCGCAGATCGTCCGACAGCAAAGAGCGGCTCCCTCGGCGGAACACGCAGCAATGACTATGTGGCCGGGCATGACTCGATAACAGAAAGGAGCGCTGCGCGGGATTATTTTGCCGGGGAGCCGGTCGCCGCCGCGGAAGCGGCAGGGCTGGCCGCGCCGCTTTCTCCTCCGCTCGCGGTCTTGACTTCGGACTTCGTATCCGGCTTCGCAGCCGGCGGCGCCGACCTTCCACCCGAGCCTCTGCTCTTTGAGGCGTAATCGTTCACGTACCAACCCGAGCCTTTGAAATTCAGTCCGGGCGCAGTCAGGAGGCGCTCCAGCACCCCGCCGCACTTTGGGCATTCCTTTTCGGGTTTGGCGCTAAAGCGTTGGATTTTTTCGAAGCGATAGCCGCACTGCGTGCAGCGATACGGATACAGTGGCAAGGTTCTTGCCCCCTAGGCAAGGAGTGATTCACACACCCTATTGTACCGGGAGGGCGGCGAATCTTGCGCAACACTCGCCGCCCTCGCCGCATGCCGCAGGGATTGGGAAAACCAGCCTTCAATGCACCATGATGGGTACCGAAGCGCTGACATGTTCCCACGCCAGCGTCAGCGTGCCCTTACCGCCTCCATCGTCGCTGACCGTGTACTTCAGATCTTCCACCAGAGCCTGGGGGTTGGACATTTGCATCTTCACCCTGCCCAGGTCCTGCGCAGCGTCGTAGGCAAGTCCCCACTCACCGGTCTTCTTGCTCACGATCAGAACCCAATGCGCGGGGTCGGAGATATCTACAAACAGCGTGTAGGTGCCCGCGGGAACGTCCAGGTCGCCTATGGTCAGGTCAGCGTCAGTATGCAGAGTGGTGGCGGCATTCGCGCCCGCGCGCCAGACCGGGTAGTGCGGGTCGTGGCTGATGAGTCCATCTTTGGTGAAGATGCGGCCTTCGCGGCCTCTCACGCGCGGCGAGCTGTAGGTAATGGTGATGGATTTGCCGGCGATGGTCGCCGTTTCATTGGCCGGCGGACTGAGCGGCGGTTTTGGCTGGGCAAACAGAGTGGTTGCGGCAAACAACAAACCCGTACATACCAAAACATGTTTCATTGGGATGTTTCTCCTCCGTGCAGAGCCTTGTCTCTTGCGGCATGGCCCTACGCGATGATTGTCGCACCGCACCGTCAGGTTTCGGAAGCCGTGCGGGGGAAATGATCTGCAAATCGGTTGGAGGGATTTTTGCGTGTGTTTCAGCTCTTTGCTGACTGGAGGGGCAAGGCGAGGTCTTCGGCGGGGGTGCGGGACGGTAGTTTCCCGGCCTCAAAACGAAACCTGGGGCACCCTATTTAGCGTACACCGTTCGTGGCGGGCTAGTTTTCGCAGAAGGAGCCGGGGCAGCAGGCGCCGTCCATGCCGCAGCAGGGCGAGCCGGAGGCGCAGGGCTGGGGCGCGCCGGCGCGGCGGTGGCTGGAGCCTTTCGTGATGGCGCCAGCGCCTCCGCTGATGAGGCGGCGGACGGGCCCGCCGCAGGAGGGACAAAGCTCGAGCGCGGGGTCGGACATTTTCTGGCGCTTCTCGAAGCGGGAGGAGCAGGAGTCGCAGAGGTATTCGTAGGCGGGCATGTTTTCTCTTTGATTCATTTTACGGGCAACGAGCTTTGAACTGCCAGCTGCCTGCTCTTCACTATCAGCTTTTGGCTTTTAGCTTTCCCGGGTCCCGGAAGCGAGAGTTGGGTTACCTGGCCTTTTGAGACGGCTTGAGCTTGCGGCGCGCCAGCGCGTTGCTTTGTGAAACGCCGTACAAAAGCGGCTGGTATTCTGATTCCGAGAACCAAAATCAGGATGAACGCAGAGACGAACAACGCTCGAAAGACAGGCGCGACGCTCGACCGGCCGCGGCAAACGCCGGGGACGCGCGCGGTGTGGCTGCTGTTTGCGGCCATATTCATAGCGATCTACTTTGCGTCGTTGTTTTCGCCGCCGTTGATGGACGACGTGGACGCGGCGCATGCGCAGGCAGCCCAGCACATGGCGGAAAGTGGCGACCTGATCACGGCGAAGACCAACGGGATTCGCTACATTGAGAAGCCGCCGCTGCCCTATTGGGTGGTGGCCGGCATGTACAGGATTTTTGGCGAGAACACCTTTGCCACGCACCTGCCCAATGCGCTGGCCATGCTGGGCCTCATCTGGCTGGCGTGGCAGTGGGCGCGGCGGGCGTGGGGACCCCGCGCCGGGCTCTATGCGGGCTTGGGCGTGCTGACTTCGATCGGTCCGTTTCTGTTTACGCGCTTCATCATTCCCGAGGCGATCATCTCCCTTTTCCTGCTGATTGCCCTCTATTGCCTGATCACCGGCCTGGAAATGAGTCGGCCTCTGCGCTTTTACTGGGCTTGGGCCTGCGTGGCGCTGGCGCTGCTGACGAAAGGGCTGATCGCGCCGGTATTTTTCGGCGGGGCGGCCATTCCTTATCTGCTGCTGACCGGGCAGTGGCGGCGGTGGAAGGCGCTGAAGCCGGTTACGGGGCTGCTAGTTTTTCTGGCCATTGGCGCGCCCTGGCACATCCTGTGCGGGCTGGCCAATCCCGACCAGGGCCACCCGGTGGGGAATCATCCTACGATCGGCAACGTCCATGGTTTTCTTTACCAATACTTCATCAACGAGCATGTGCTGCGGTTTTTCAATCTGCGCTATCCGCACGACTACAACAAAATGCCGACGCTGTGGTACTGGCTGGGCGAGCTCGTGTGGATCTTCCCCTGGAGCCTTTTTCTAGGTGCGGTGGCGGCGCTGGCGTGGAGGACGCGGCACAGCTGGCTAAAGCACCTGCGGCACGATGCAGGCCAGACCGTGGATTTTTATCTGGACAACGCCATGCGCGAAGACGTGGCGAGCTACGTGGTGCGGCTGAAATTCCGCGTGAGGACGACCTGGCTGCTGAGTTTGTTCTCGGCGTGGACGCTGCTCTTCTTTTCGATTTCGACGAACCAGGAGTACTACACGTTCCCGGTGTGGCCGCCGCTGCTGATGTTGATTGCCGGGGTGGCGGCGGATGTAGAAGAGAACTACGGCGCGGAGGGCGGCAAGCCAGCCTTATCGACCGCGTGGCTGACAGGCGCGCAGGGAGTGTTCACGACGATCGGCGTCGTCTCGGCCGCGGCGCTGGGCTGGGGATTGTGGACCTCGCGCCATTTGCCGTACGTGCCCGACATCGGCACGCTGCTGGCGCACCGCGGCGTGGGCGACTACACGCTGTCGATGTCGCACCTGTTCGATTTGACCGGCGAGTCGTTTGCGGCGCTGCGGCTGCCGGCGGCGATGGCGGCGATCACGCTGCTGATTGGGCCCGCGGCGGGCTGGCTGCTGCGGCTGAAGGGAAAACATGTTGCCGCCACGGTGAGCGTGGCGTTGACCATGGCGGTTTTTTTGATCGCCGCGCACATCGCGTTTGCCCGGTTTGAGCCCATGTTGAGTTCGAAGCCGATGGCGGACACGATCATGAAAGACGGCACGCCCAACGACATCCTGATCGTCTACGGGGAGCAGTCATCCGGATCATCGGTGATCTTTTATACGAACGACTTCTTCGGCGGGCGGCCCGCGATGCTGGTGCTGCCGCGCTGCGGGCAACACGGCGAGGGGACTACGCTGCTGTGGGGCTCGTGCTATCCCGATGCGCCGGACATTTTCCTGAGTCCTGCGAAGCTCGCGGCGATTTGGGGCGCGGGTGAGCGCAAGTGGATCTTTGCCGAGGACCCGGATCGGGACAAAGTGGAAAATGTGCTTTCCGGGCGGCTGTACGAGGTGCAGACGCTGGCCGACAAGACGCTGTGGACAGACCGGCCAGTGCAGTAAGACAGCTTTCAGTTCACAGTTTGCGAATTCCCTGGGTTCGCGGCGCGCATTTTGCCGCCGGGGAGGAGTTCGTAAATGCGGCCGCGCCAGAGAATGCGGCGGCCCAGGTAGCTTGCGGCCCAGAAGCAGAAGCCCATCAGATCGCGAATGGGGTAAAGCACGAACAGGCTAAACCAGCTTGTGTCCTGCACCACAAGCCGGCCGACGGCGATGGAGAGCGTGAGGCGCGTGGCGACTCCAAAAGCGAAGAGCGCGAGGCCCCAGGAGAGATGGCCGAGCCAGGCCGCGGCGGCAAAAGCGAGCAGGCCGAAGGGCATGCTGAAGGTGAGCGCGGTGCCGAAGTGACCCCTGGGGCGCGAAAAGCGCGTGGACTTCATCCAGCGGATTTGGTGCTTGAGCGAGCCGGCTAAGCGCGCGTGCAGGACCATGTGGTCGATGACGTGATGGCTCAGGGCAACCGCCTGGCCAAGCTTCCAGGTCTCGTTGCCAAGGACGAAATCGTCGGCACAGTAGTCGGCCGCCACCTTGAACCCTCCCAAGCGGCGGATGGTGTCACGGCGGAAGGCCATGGTGGGGCCAAGGGTGAATTGCATCCCCTCCATGGCGCGCGCGGCGAGGACGCCCGAGGACATTTCGACGCTCATGCCGACCGCTTCAAGACGAGCCCAGAGGCCGCCTTCGACGGCAACGCCGCGATAAAGACAGCACATACCGCCAACTCGCGGATCGGCGAACGGGAGGGCCACGGCGCGGAGGTAGTGCGGCGAAACTCGCACGTCGCTGTCGCTGATGACGAAAATTTCGTGTGCGGCCTCGGCCTCCATTTTTTCCATGGAGATGACTTTGTCGTTGATGTAATCGGGTTGGCCGCCGGTGGAGAGGAATTTGACGGGAATTCGCGGGTGGCGCGCGGCGACACGGCGTGCGGTATCGAGGCCGGCGTCGTTGGTGTCGCGGGCACAGAAGAGAATCTCGTACTCAGGGTAATCCTGCGTGAAGAAGCTTTCGAGGTAGGACTCAAGGCCGGGGTCGGTGCCGCGCACGGGCTTGAAGAGCGAGAGCGGAGGCGTGAAGCCGGGCCGGGCTGAGAGTGCGGCGAGCGCCGCGCGGCGTTCGCGCAGATAGCCGGGAACGGCCCAAAGCACAATGCAGGCGAAGACCGTGGAGGTGATGAGGCCGAAAACGGCCGCGCCGAGGAGGACGTAGGGCATGCTGGTAACAGCATACCTGCACGTCAGCAAGTCGGCGAGTCAGCAGGTTGGCGAAGATTCGTGCTATCCCGGGTCCCAGAATCGGGACCCGGGGCGCCCCATTTTTGTGGTGAGTTTGCTGGGCGCCCGATTCGCTATAGTTTGCGCGTTGGCGTGGGGCGCGGCGCTACGGGCTTGCGGATGGGGACAATGGCCGCGGATGAGCCCGAGGCGGCCTGCTGGAAGCGCGCGAGCATTTCGGTGCGCACGTACTCGACGAAGCTCTGCATCTGCCGGTTCATCTCTTCCATGCGCTCTCGCATCTGCAAGATGATGGCGATGCCGGCGATGTTGACGCCGAGGTCGCGGGCGAGGTTGAGAATGAACTCGAGGCGCTCCAGGTCCTCGTCGGTGTAGAGGCGCGTGTTGCCCTCAGTGCGCGAGGGCTTGAGCAGCCCCTCGCGCTCGTAGAGGCGCAGCGTCTGCGGATGAATCTCGTACATCTCGGCCACTGCCGAGATCATGTAGGCGCCTTTGGATTTGCGTTTTGTGGCCATCGTCTTTCCCCGGATCAGCTTAAGCGATCATTGAGTGGGCCCATCCCTGTCCCCGCCCGCTTTCCTGGTCCCTTGTTCCCTTGGTCCCTCGTTCCCAGCCTTTTACAGCTTGTCAAACAGCGCCTTGCGCGGGTCCTGGGGGTTGAGGCGGGCGAGCTCGCGCATGATCTCGCGGCTTCGCTCATCGTTCAGATGCGGCACGGCGACTTCGACAGTGACGATCTCGTCGCCGCGCTGGCCAGCATGCTGCGCGTTCTCCACGCCGCGCTCGCGCATGCGCAGCTTTTGCCCGCTTTGCGTGCCGGGTGGAATCTTCAACTGCGCGCGGCCGTCGATCGTGGGTACTTCAACCTTCGCGCCCAGCGATGCCTCGGCCACTGTCACCGGCACAGTGAGCAAAATGTCGTCGCCCTGGCGCGTGAAAACCGGGTGCAGGCCGGTGCGCACGATCAGGAACAGATCGCCGGGTGGGCCGCCGTTGATGCCGGCGTTGCCCTTGCCTTGCAGCCGGATGCGCTGACCGTCGCGCGTACCCTGTTTGATGCGGAAATCGACGGACTCAGAGCGCGTGACCGTGCCCTCGCCGTGGCAGGTGGGGCAGGCGTTGGAGACGCGTCCGGTGCCGTTGCAGCGCGGGCAGGTGATGTTGAACTTCATGCGGCCGCCCATCTGCGTTACCTGGCCGGCGCCGTGGCACTCAGGACACTGCATGGCGCCGCCCTGGGTCGCCTGGCCGTGGCAGGTGGGGCAGGTCTCCTGGCGGTTGATCTGGATGCGCGCCTGGCCGCCGCGAATCGCCGTCCAGAAATCGACCGTGGCCTGGTATTCGAGATCGGTTCCCGGCTGCGGACCGCGCGGCTGCTGCGGATGCTGTGCTCCGGAAAAGATTCCGGAAAAGATGTCTTTGAAGCTGCCCCAGCCTCCCACGCCAGCCCCCTGCGGCGCCTGGTGCCCCATCCCACCTTCGAAGCCGGAGAAGTCGAAGCCGCCGAAGTCGACCGGGGGCTGGCCGCCGGAGCGCTGCGCGCGCGCGTACGCCTCGGCCTGAGCGGGATCGATCTGGTCGGAGTAGAAGCCGACCTGGTCGTAGATCTTGCGCTTCTTCTCGTCGCTCAGAACGTCGTTGGCCTCGGAGATTTCCTTAAACTTTTCTTCGGCCTTTTTGTCGCCGGGATTCACGTCGGGGTGGTATTTGCGCGCAGCCTTGCGGAAGGCTTTGCGAATCTCCTCCGGCGTGGCCGTCTTCTTTACCCCGAGCGTGGCGTAATAGTCTTTTTGGGCGGTGGTGGGCATGGGTGTTTTCTTATCTCAAATCCACATCGAGTGCGCGTTGTGCGTTAAGCTGCATGCGTTTTGCCAGATCTGATACCAATCATTCGCAAAGCCTCATGCAATGCGGAGCGCCTTTTGCACAGCCTTCGGTTCCCGGTCAATCACCATCAAATACGCGCGTGTAGGCCCTTCGGGAACGCGCCTTCCCTGCTCCCAGTGGCGAACTGTATTCACGCTGAAGCCAAATCGCACGGCGAACTCCTGCTGCGTCATTCCAAGCCGTCCGCGGATCGCTCTTACGTCGATCTCGGGCGGAATGTGAACGACGTAGGTTCCCTTCTTAGCAGTGCCATTGGCAATGGCAAGGGCTTGCTCGAGGCCCCGAATCATGCTTTCACCAATTTTGCTCATATTGTCGGCCTCCGCTTGCGATTCATTTCGACGAGTGCTCGCGCTATTTTCTGGAGTGCGTTGATCTCAGCCTGACTTAGGTTTTCACGTTCATTCTTTGCATACGCGGTCATGAGATATAGCGGCATCTCCAGATCGTGATAGTAATAAACTACCCGCGCCCCGCCACGTTTGCCGCGCCCTTCAAGCCCCCAACGCAACTTGCGAACCCCACCGGTTCCTGGAATTACTACGCCAGCCGTTGGGTGATACGCGAGGTAGTCCACAAGCTCGGCACGCTCGGAATCGTCCATCAGCTTCCGAGTTGCGCTCAGGAACTCCTGCGTTTCAGCGACCGTTATGGGACCAGTTTGAGTCAAGATTCATTGTAGTGCAATGCACTACTCGGTGCAAGCTCCGAAATGGATGATTCCCAGGTCCGAAAAGCGGGACCTGGGGCACCCGCAAGGGACCGGGGCCACACGCCGCGCGCAGCCGGGTGTAAACTTGCTCCAAACCGGAGAGTCAAGATGGAAACACCGGGAGCATCCGATCTCAAAGCGTACCCTACCTGCAAGATTTGTGACCGTGGAACGCTGATGCCCAGAAAGATACGTCGATTGAGCGGTCCAGCAGTTGCAATCGGCTATATTCTCCTCATCCCGTCGATTCTAGGAATGGCGGCTTGCGCGATCCTGCTTGTCGTCAGCCTGCTTGCCGGTGTTGCCGGTGCCGCTCATGGCAGTGCCTTCGCAACCGCATTCGCTGGCACTTGGAGTATAGCCATGGTATCCAGCGGCATAGGCTGCTTCGTTTTTGGGTTGCTTGGCTGGCTCCTCATCATGAAGAAACACGTTTTGCAGTGCGTTTACTGCGGCGCGGTTGTAAATGCTGACGCTCCAATCTTCTCGCAGCCTGAACGGAGCACGGTGAGCGCGAGAAACGTTATTCTCGGTGCTTTATTCATCCTTGGCATTACCGGCGCAATTTGGGCGTTCGTCGTTGCTGAGGCTGGTACCCAAACCTCCAAACCGACCGCAACGACTGCGGAGCAAGTACAACCGACGCCAGACAACTCCACTGCCGGGCCAACACAACCGGCACCAGATAATTCCGCTGCGGAAGCAGGGCAATCCGACACCTGGAAGCCGTTCACCTACGCTGACGGGCGTTTCAGCGTCCTGTTTCCCGGAACTCCCACGCAGTCCTCGCAGCCTGTCCAGTTGAAGAACGGCGAAGCCGCTACGCTCTACGTGTTCTCTGTCACTACCGAGAACGGTAACACAGGGTACGCCGTGAAATACATCAATTATCCGGCGGACTACGTGAACGGCTACCCGGCGGACTACGCGACCAGCGATCCGGAGGTCCGCCTGCAAGCGGTGGAGAAAGCTAACGCCGCCGGCAAAACTTTATTCCGTGACCAAGCCATCGATCTCGACGGCGTCCCCGGCCGCGACTACGCAATCATGCTTCCCGATGGAAGCTCCTGCACCGTGCATGAATACCTGGCCGGAAACCGCCTCTATCAGTTGCTTGCATGGACCGCGAAGGATTACTTACCAAAGGACCGAGGCTATCAGTTCCTACACTCGTTCAGAATTCAGTAGCCTGCCCTCATGGGTGTGCGATAGCTTTTCGTGAAGCCGCACTTAACAAGTATTGTTTGTGGTATGAAAGTGGACGAAACTGGGCGGCGAACTGCAGCAATCGTGGTGTTCAACGCTGCGCCTGGTCAATGGCTCAACAGTCAGAGCGGCAAACCTGTATGCTTCGCAGTTTCAGCCTTCAGCATAGCCACAGCAACAGCCCTGATCATACTGACGCATGCCGGAATGAGCCCGCCTTTCACCTTTTCAAAGACGGTCTGGTCGCACAGCGCCGCTGCAAATTCATGCCCTGAAGACGTCAAACGTAATGGCACGGCACCCCAAGAAGGGCGCCAATCAACGCTCCTTCGAAAACCAATATCACTACTCCCGTCGTCGCCTTCAACGTATTGGTCATCGACTAATAAGCGGAGGTGAAATTCGAACTTAGGATCATTGTAATCAAGCCCTGCGGCCTTTAGTTCTTGAATATTAGTGGTCGTTCCTGGCGCATCACGAAATCCCTGTAGAAGTTTTCTCAGATAGTCCGCCTCTGGCTTCATCTCCCGTTCTCTCCTGATGGACTCTTTGGCTCATATGCTCCATCCCCGGCAACGCTGACCTGGACTAACGTTTACGCCCTCCATCAATTCCTAGCCATGTCGACTTGGCGGGTGGCCCCGATCTCATGCCGCGGATTTTACCAAGATGAGGGTGCCCCCGGTCCCTCGCCTTTGGGGACCGGGGAGGTTGAGTGAACTCCGCTTATTTCTTCTCGTCCACATCCACGTACTCGGCGTCGATGACTTCGCCTTCCTTTTTGGCGTCGCCGCCAGTTGCACCGCCGGGGGCTGCTCCCGCAGCACCGGCGCCAGCGTCCGTGGGCCCCGATTGCGACTGCGCAGAGCTGGCCTTGTACATGGCCTCTGCCAGCTTATGGCTGGCGTGCGTCAGCTTCTCGTTCGCAGCGCGGAGATCCGCCGTTGAGGACGAACTTTCGAGGGTCTTTTTGGCCTCGGCCAGCGCCGCCTCGACCTCGCTCTTGTCGGCCGCGGCCACCTTGTCGCCGCTCTCCTTCAACATCTTCTCGATGTTGTAGACCATGCCGTCGAGCTGGTTGCGGGCCTCGATCTGCTCGCGCTGCTCCTTGTCCTCGGCGGCGTGGGCGTCGGCTTCCTTGGCCATTTTTTCGACCTCTTCCTTCGAAAGGCCGGAGCTGGAGGTGATGGTGATGCGCGTGTCCTTGCCGGTGGCGTTGTCTTTGGCGGTCACGTTGAGGATGCCGTTGGCGTCGATATCGAAGGTGACTTCGATCTGCGGCACGCCGCGCGGCGCCGGAGGAATTCCGCCCAGCTTGAACTTGCCCAGGGTGCGATTCTGCGCCGCCATGGGCCGCTCGCCCTGAAGGACGTGCACCTCGACCTCGGTCTGGCTGTCGGCCGCCGTCGAGAAGGTCTCGGTCTTCTTGGTGGGAATGGTGGTGTTGCGCGGGATCATGGTGGTGGCCACGCCGCCCAAGGTCTCGATCGAAAGCGTCAATGGAGTCACGTCGAGCAGCAGCAGATCCTTGACGTCGCCGGCCAGCACGCCCGCCTGCACGGCGGCGCCCACGGCCACGACCTCATCGGGGTTGACGCCCCGGTGCGGCTCCTTGCCGAAGAGCTTCTTGACCAGCTCCTGAATCCTGGGCATGCGCGTCTGCCCGCCGACCAGAACCACTTCGTCGATCTGGCTGGTGCTGACGCCGGCATCGGCCATACACCGCTTGCAGGGATCGACCGAGCGCTCGACCAGGTCCTCGACCAACTGCTCGAGCTTGGCGCGCGTGAGCTTGCGCACCAGGTGCTTCGGCCCGGAGGCGTCGGCTGTAATGAAGGGCAGGTTGATCTCGGTTTCGACCGTGGTCGAAAGCTCGATCTTGGCCTTTTCTGCGGCGTCCTTCAGGCGCTGCAAGGCCATCTCGTTGCCCTTGGAGGTAAGGTCGAGGCCGTGCTCCTGCTTGAACTCGGCGATGAGCCAGTCGACGATGCGCTGGTCGAGGTTGTCGCCGCCCAGGTGGGTGTCGCCGTTGGTCGCCTTGACCTCGATGACGCCCTCGCCGACTTCGAGGATGGAGATATCGAAGGTGCCGCCGCCGAAGTCGTAAACGGCGATGGTCTCGTCTTTCTTTTTGTCGAGGCCGTAGGCCAGCGCGGCGGCCGTGGGCTCGTTGACGATGCGCTTGACGTCGAGGCCGGCGATTTTTCCGGCGTCCTTGGTGGCCTGGCGCTGCGCGTCGTTGAAGTAGGCGGGCACGGTGATGACGGCCTCAGTGACCGTCTCGCCCAGGTAGGCTTCGGCCGACTTCTTGAGCTTTTGCAGGATCATGGCGGAGATTTCGGGCGGGGTGTATTCCTTGCCCTGGGCGATGACCCCCACGTGGTCGCTCTGCTGGACGACCTTGAACGGGACCATCTTCATCTCGTCGGTGACTTCGTTGTAGCGGCGGCCCATGAATCGCTTGATGGAGAAGATCGTGTTCTCAGGGTTGGTGATGGCCTGGCGCTTGGCCACCTGGCCGACCAGCCGTTCGCCGGACTTGGAGAAGCCGACGATGGAGGGGGTGGTGCGCGCACCTTCTTCATTGGGAATGACTTTGGGCTCTCCGCCCTCAAGGACGGCGACGCACGAATTGGTGGTGCCGAGGTCAATGCCGATCATCTTTGCCATGGTTTTTTCCTGCCTGAATCGAGATTTGCTCAACATGGCAGAATGCCAGATTGAGTGAGATATTGTCAACTAATATGATGCTGTTTTCCTCAGTTGGATGCAATTTGGAGAGGATTTACGGCTGATTTTGGGGCGGGTTGCGGAGTGGAACGCGGGATTCCGGAGGGCCGAGCGGCTACCGGCTGATGGCGCTCAAGGCGACGGCGAGGGCTTCTTCCGGCTCGGGGCGGACGCGGAAGTCGGCGTACGCCTCGGCGTAGAGGACGCGGCGGTCGCGGGCGAGGACGTATGTGGCGGGCAGGATCAGCCGCCAGGAATCGTCGCCCCCCTTCTCGACACCGTTGATGAAGGGAATATTGACCAGGATGGAGCGATAGTAGTCGCGCTGGTAGTCGGGAATGGTGTAGGCGAGGCCGAACTGCTCGGCGAGTGCGCAGCCGGGGTCGGTGAGCACGGGAAACGACAGCGAGTGCTGGCCGACCATGAAGTCGCTCTGGCGGCTGGTTTGCGGGCTGATGGCGGCCAAAAGCGCGCCTGCCTCGCGCAACCGGGGATACATGTCACGCCAAGCCTCTATTTCGGTAACGCAATAAGGGTCCCAGCGGCCGCGGAAGAAGTTGAGGACGAGAGGCCCGAGGGCAAGGAGGTCGGCAGAGCGGACGGGCCGGCCGGAGGCGTCTGGGAGGGTGAATTCAGGAGCCGTGGCTCCAACTGGCAGAATTTTGTCCTCGATCCCGGAGGCGAAGAGATCGGCGACGGCTCGCTCGCTGACGGCCATGCGCTCGGGCTGGACGAGGTTGCGCGTGTTGGCGGTGATCTCGTCGAGTTGGTCCTGGAGGGCGGTCATGGTTACATCCACTTTCTCTTCTTGAATGCTCGGATGTCTTCGGCAGAGAGATCGAAGATTTCGTTCCGAACATTCTTCTCCTTAAAGCGTTTGTGCCAATACGCTTCGATTCCGGGCGCGTCGTCATATGCGGCGATCGTATGAATCAACTCATCAATCCCCTCGAAGGTTTGCCTGTCGAGCTGACTCATCCGCTGCCAGCGATTCGCTGTTTGCCCAATCTTGAATAATTTGCCCGATCTCGCCAGATATACATATCCCGATGCGTTCAGTTTTCCGGATCCAATCTTTCCTTCTCGATCATCACTCGCGGGTTTTTCGCTAATTGTCTCTTTGGTTAAGATTGCCGCCACGTCGGAATACTCCGCTCTTAAAGAACAGAAGATGCGAAACTTCTTAATGGCTTCTACCCTATTCCCGAGCCTCCTGACCAGCGTATTTGGAGCGGGCATCTTCTCGTTGTTTCTCTTATCGAGGAGAATTTCGCTATTGGTGGGATACCTGCCATATTGACGAACTAGCTTTGCGAGTACCTCAAAAATCTCTTCCTCGCCTGACTTGGCGCCCCACACCAGAGGAGTAAACCCGGCTTCTAACAGAGCATCTCCCCAACGTGCCCAGTGCACACCCCGCCATTCATGGAACGCTATACCGGTCTCTGTCTGGAATCTGTCCTGTCCCACGGGCTTGCCGCCGTTGAGCGCCGCCGTCCTCCGGATTTCGCTCAGTATGAATTGCTTATCTCTCATACATCAGTCTCCGAAATTGCGATCTTACCGCCCGAACCGCTGCCTTCCGCCCATTCCCGCCAGCCCGCCGCGCATCATCGCCTTCGCCAGGCCGCCACGGCCCACCTGCTTGAACATTTTGGCCATCTGCGCGTACTGGCGGAGGAGCTGGTTCACCTCCTGCACGCTGGTGCCCGAGCCGGCGGCGATGCGCTTGCGGCGCGTGCCGGAAATAATCTCATGGTTGCGGCGCTCGCGGGGCGTCATCGAGTTGATGATGGCTTCGAGGCGGACAAACTGCTTTTCGTCGACGTTTTGCGCGGCCTGCTGCATGCCGGCGAAGGGACCGACCGAAGGCATCATCTTCAAAATCGACTCCATGGAGCCGAGCTTCTTGATCTGGCGGAGCTGCTCGCGGAAGTCTTCGAGCGAGAAGCCGTCGCCCAGCAGGGCTTTCCTGGCGATCTCCTCGCTTTTTTTGTGGTCGAGCTTTTCTTCGGCCTTCTCGATGAGGGAGAGCATGTCGCCCATGCCGAGAATGCGGCCGACGATACGGTCGGGATGGAAGGGTTCGAAGGCGTCGGGCTTTTCGCCCACGCCGATAAACTTGATGGGCTGGCCGGTCACATGCCGAATCGACAGCGCCGCGCCGCCCCTCGCGTCGCCGTCCATCTTGGTGAGGACAATGCCGGTGAGCGAGAGGCGCGAGTGGAAGTCCTGCGCGGAGTTGACGGCGTCCTGGCCGGTCATGGCGTCGGCGATGAAGAGGATCTCCTGCGGGTTAAGGAGCTTTTTCAGGCTTTCCATTTCGGCCATCAGCTCTTCGTCGATGTGGAGGCGCCCGGCGGTGTCGACGATGAGCGTGTCGCAACCCATAATGACGGCCTCGCGGCGCGCTTCCTTCGCCAGGCGCTCGACGAGTTGAGCGCCGGCGGCCTCGCCCTTCTGGTCGCCTTCGTAAAGGCGCGTCTCGACTTGCTTGGCGACGGCCTTGAGCTGCTCGCGCGCGGCGGGCCGGTAGACGTCAACCGAGACGAGCATGGGACGGTGACCACCCTTTTTGAGCCACGCAGCGAGCTTGCCGCTGGTTGTCGTTTTGCCGGAGCCCTGCAAGCCAGCCATCAAGATGACGGTGGGCGGCTTGGAGGCGAAGTTGAAGCGCGCGGTATCGCGGCCGAGGAGCGCGATCAGCTCGTCGCGAACGATCTTGACGACCTGCTCGGAGGGCGAGAGCGCGGTGAGAACTTCAGCCCCGACGGCCTTCTCGCGGATGTGCTCGATAAGGTCGGTAACCACCTTGAGGTTGACGTCGGCTTCGAGCAGTGCGACGCGAATCTCGCGCAAGGCTTCGGTGATGTTCTCTTCCGTGAGCGTGCCCTCGCCGCGAAGGTTTTTGAAGACACGCTGAAGTTTGTCGGTGAGGTTTTCGAACATAGTCTACTTCGAGTTTATCGGAAGTCGTGAATCAGGGGTTAGGGTTTATGGATTAGAACAACCTGTTGAGACTACACGCCGGCGACGAAAATGCTGGTCCTTCGACGCAGTTGGGCGCGCGAAGCGCGCCCAACTTTGCTTGATGGCAGCACAGAGATTTAGTCGGCGGGGGCGATGAGGTACTGTTCGAGCTTGCCATCGGGATAGGTGTAGGTAGTGAGTTCAAGAAGGCGGCCGGGATAGGCGATCTCGAAAGCGCGGAAGGTCATGCCGCCGCGAAGCTCTTCGTGGGTCTGGCGGAGGCTGAGCGGTTCGCCCAGCGGGGCCAGGCTGGATTGGAAGTCGGCGATTGCTTCAGAGGTGAAGTAGTCGCTTAGGTTGGGCGCAAGCAGCGAACGATCAATGCGGCCCTGTTGCAGGCCTCGGTAGATATCGAGGGCCTGCTGCTCGGCGGGGCTGGGCGGATAACCGGCGACGAGGGGTGCAGCGAGGCGAGCGATGGCGCCCGCCGCTCCGACGGCATCCTGGTTGGTGAGGACGGCTACGGCCGCGCCGTCATCGGTGAGGACTTCATTATCAGAGACGAAGCCGGAGACTTCGCCCGAGTGCTCGATGGAGCGATGACCGTTGCGATCGCGGACTTCGACGCCAAGACCGTAGTGGGCGCCGTCGCCGTTCTTCAGCTTGACCTCAGTGAACATTTCCTTGTAGCTCTCGGGCTTGAGGATCGATTGCGCGATCAGGCTCTGGTCCCAGAGCGCAAGATCGTGCGCGGTCATAGCCAGCTCGCCGGCGGCGAACATCCATCCGCGGCCCTCCTCGGGCGCGGCGCGCAAGGGACCAAGAGCGTGGCGATAGTAGCCGGTTGGGTCGGCCTGCGCGAGTTGGTTCGCGTCGGAGTTCCAGACCGAGATCATGCCGAGCGGGCGGAAGATGTGCTGCGTGAGGAAGTCGAAGAGCGGCTGGCCGGAAACAATCTCGACGATGCGGCCGGCGATGACGTAGTTGGTGTTCGAGTACTGCCACTCGGTGCCGGGATCGAAGTCGAGCGGCTTTTTGGCCCAGGTGTCGAGGATTTGTTGAGCGGTCGCGGGCTGGAGCATGGGCGTCATCACGTAATCTTCGGGCCAGTAGTCCTGATAGCCGGAGGTGTGGGAGAGAATTTCGCGGATGGTGACTTCGCTGCCGCGCGCGAGGCCGGGGATGTACTTACCCACCGGATCGTAAATTGAGAGCTTGCCTTGCTCCTGAAGAAGCAGAATCGCCGCTGCAGCGAACTGCTTTGAGATGGAGCCGATGGAATAGCGCATGTCCGGCGTGGCGGGTACGGCCGGCGACGCCCCCGAAGCGAGACGTGCGAAGCCGTAGGCATTTGCGTAAACCAGCTTGTCGTGCTGGACGACGGCGACGGAGGCAGATGGGACGCCGGTCTGCTGAAGAACTTGCGCCGCAATGCGATCGATACGTGCGCGCAGCGCCGGATCGATTGTGTCGACGGTCTGAGCGGTAGCCGGGATTGCGGCGAACAAAAATGCGGATGCAAACGCGGAGCGGAAAAGCCGGTCAAAATGTTTCACAATTTCACTTCCCCTGGAGAAAGCGGATACCGACAACCGTAACAGACCGGCGGCCGGCGAGGCAGGTTTGGCTATACTGGCCCAGCGTGCACAGCAATTGCAGGAGGAGGAGTTTGCAACGGCTGATCGAAGGACATAAACGATTTCTTGCAGAAGTCTTCCCGGCAAAAAAGAGCCACTTTCATCTTTTGGCCGAAGGACAGACCCCGGAATGGCTGTTCATCACCTGCGCCGATTCGCGCATTGTGCCGGACCTGATTCTGGGCACGGAGCCGGGCGATCTGTTCATTGCGCGCAGCATCGGGAACGTGGTCCCCGTGACAAGCAATGACGTGGACGGCGTGACGGCCACCATCGAGTACGCTGTGGAGGTGCTGAAGGTGAGGCACGCGATTGTGTGCGGCCACTCGGATTGCGGGGCGCTGAAGGCGGCGCTCGACCGCACGAGCCTGGAGAACCTGCCCAAGGCGCGGCGGTGGCTGGAACACGTGCAGTCGGCCTTCGCGTACCGGCAGCCGCTGAACCCAGCCGATGGCGAGGGCGCGGAGCTGGCGTCGCTTATTCGCGGCAACGTGGTGGCGCAACTGATGAATTTGCGCGCGCAACCGCCGGTGCGAAGCGCGGTGACCGAAGGCCGGCTGACGATGCATGGATGGTACTACGACATCCTGACGGGGCGAATCGAGGAGTACGACGAGCACCAGCGGAAGTTCTTACCTCTGGTGAGGTGAATGCCTAGCCGTCAATGCGAAACTTCTTGACTTGCAGGCACTGTACTCTGCGCCGTTTCGTCCACGGCCGCGGGGCGGTCACGCGCCGTCTTTACGAAGTCGTGCGTCAATTGGATGTGCGCCACCTGCGCCGTCAGAATCTCGTGAATGGCGGTGGGCAGGCGGGTCTCCATGGCTCTGCTGTAGATTTCGTTGACTGCGTCTTCGCCCTGCTCGGCCGTGACCAGCAGCGTGTGATCGCCGCCCACGAACCTGGACTTGATGCGTGCCCAAGTGCGGTGAAGGGCCGCTGCCGTGCTGCCTCTCTCTCGGAATCTGCTCACGCCTCGTTGGCAGAGGGCCGTTTCCAGTTGGCTAATGAATTCCGCACGCAGGAGCGACTCAGCGAAGAAGTAGCGCTTGAGCGTTTGATCCTGAAGCCTTTCGCCCACCGTGACAAGCCCTTCCTGGCTGTCGACCAGGATTTCGATTACGCTCTGTACGGCAGTCTCCGATTGCAGCGCTTCTGCGCGGGGTTGCGGCATAACGCACCTCCGGGGGAAGAGCCTGTCCCCGCTATAAGCAAAATGCTTAAAGCCGCTAACAATGGCCGGCGACGCGTTGTTTGCATGAGATGGCGCGTGCCGGTGTGGCCCTTAACCGCAAGCCTGGCGATCTATGTTGCGATCACCGATTGCCGCGGGCGAACTGAAGGAACCTACTGCGGGGAGGGAGAAAAAAGCTCGAACCACCCCGGCCCTTCATTTGACACCTGAACGCTTTCCCCGGGGCCACTCCATCCTGCTTAAGTCCTTAGACGCCTGACGAGGGCAAACCGGTTGTACTACTGTACCACACCTTCTGGTCTATTTCCCGAATTTCGATCTTGAACTGCACCTTATATCTTGAATTGCACCTTACATGGCAGGCATCCCTAAGTTGCGAATAGAGCGCCTTTTGCGGAGCGCCACAGCATCACGCTCGAACTCGGAATGGCTGCATGCCATGTGGACACCGCACCTTTCGATTCATCGCCGGATTCCCTTTCGCTCGAAGCAACGCGGGCCGCCGTCCTCTCACTGGCCCGTTTGCCTAGCCTCAGAGTATTTGACGCATTACTTCGAATTGGTGATGCGGACGGCCCGGCTGACGGTACACGGGTGGTACTACGACATTCTGAGGGGACGAATTGAGGAGTACGACGAGGGAAAGAAGAGGTTTTCCCCACTCGCGGGTTGAGGTTCAGTGCGCGCCCGGCGGCGGCGCCGAGTGGCTCGCGGGCTTTTTGAACAGCCAGGCACAGGCGGCGCAGATGAGGGCCAGTACCGCGGTCCAGCGGAAAACGTCGATATAAGCGAGCTGGCCGGCCTGCTGCAGCATGAGCCCATAGAGCAAGCCGAAGGAGCCGGGGCGCGCGGCGGGCGGGCCGACGTGGCGGCTAAGATAGGCGGCGATCATTGCAGACTTCTGCTGTAGCGCGGGCGCTGACGGCGAGAGGTGCTCGCTCAAGTACGTCTGGTGCAGGTCGGCGCGGCGAATGATCGCGGTGGTGGCCATGGCAATGCCAATGGACCCGCCGATGTTGCGCAGCATGTTGAAGAGCCCAGTGGCGTTCCCCATCTCGTTCCTGGAGATGGTGGAGGTGGTCATGGTGGCCAGTGGGACAAAGACAAAGCTGAGGGCAAAGCCGGTGAGCGTGATGGGGATGAGCAGCGTGTACGGACCGATGGAAAGATCGACGTTGCCGAAGGTATAGGCGCAGACGGCAAAGCCGAGAAAGCCGGCGCAGAGCAGCTTGCGGTTGTCAATGCGGGAACCGAGAAAACCGATGACCGGCGAGCCGACGAAGGAGCCCACGCCGCGGGGAAAGACAACCAGGCCCGCGGTGAACGCCGTGTAGCCGAGAATCTCCTGGTAGTAGAGCGGCAGGATGGCGATGGTGATGTAAATGCACATGCCCAGCATGGCGATCATCAGGCAGCCGGTGCGGAAGTTGCGGTCCTTTAGGACGTGCAGGTCGACGAGGCCCTTGGGATTGGTCCACGAGCGCCAGATCCACAGTACAAGCGCGACGACGAGCGCTGCGACCGCCCAGCGCACCCAGACGGCGCCGAACCAGTCATCCTCCTGGCCCTTGTCGAGGACGATCTGGAGGCAGCCGGTCCACACGGCCAGCAGACCGAAGCCGATGTTGTCGAAGGCGCCCACCTTGGCGTTTTTTATGTAGGGCGGGTCGTGTACGAAACGGCTGATCATGATGACGGCAAGAATGCCGACGGGAATGTTGATGTAGAAGGCGTATCGCCAGCTCCAGGTGTCAGTGAGCCAGCCGCCGAGCGTAGGACCGAGTACGGGAGCTAGGACGATTCCCAGGCCGTAGGCGGCCATGGACTTGGAGCGGTCCTTGAGCGAGAAGCTTTCCAGCAAGATGGATTGCGACAGAGGCTGCAACGCGCCGCCGCCCGCGCCCTGCATGACACGGGCCAGCAGGATAACGGCCAGCGAAGGCGCCGCACCGCAGAAGAATGACGCAACGGTGAAGATGGTGACGCAGGCGATGAGGAAGCGCTTGCGGCCGAAGCGCCGGGCAAACCAGTTGGAGGCAGGCAGAATGACCGCGTTTGCCACCAGGTAGCTGGTGAGGACCCAGGTAGCCTCGGAGTTTGACGCCGAGAGCGAGCCGGCGATATAGGGCAGCGCCACCGAGGCGATGGCGGTGTCGAGGATCTCCATGAAGGTGGGAAGCATGACCGAAACCGTGACCAGCCACGGGTTAACGCCCTGGGTGAGCGGATAGCGTGCTTGTGCGGCGGCCGTGGTCATGCGACAGGGGTACTTTGAGGGTAAACGATGGACCGGATTGCCGCTTGTGACACGGACAACGGCAAGCAGCGGCGTGTTCACGGTCTGTTCGGATATTGCGCCGCATGCCCCTTCCCTTCTGCGGCATTCGCGGCGAAGTACCTCCAGGCGATCCATCGGCCCGAACCCGATTCGTCACTCCGAAGTGGAATGCATGTTCCGGCACTCCTCGACAGAAGGAACAGGAACCTGCGTTCGAAGCTGCGCCAACCCTGATTTGAACGTTCAGACGGAACAGTCGCGCTGCGCTGATCTCGACATCCGTATTTCAGCTCTCAATAACCACTGATGGATCAGGCTTGTCCCGATTCACTTGACTCGCCGCGCGAAGTCTTTCGCCCAACTACCAGGAATTGCTTTCCAAAGATCGGCCAGACAACGGGCATGGCCAGATAAAACTGCAACATCCATGCCGGATACTGGCGGCCATGCGACATCGTGTAGGGTAAGAACCGCGCCACGGCCTGTTCGATCTCATAGCCGCAATCCGTCAGTGCTTCGGCAAGAGAAAGCTCGGTCAACTCTACGTAGTGGTCGAAGAAATCCCAGTATGCGCCTGGAATATATTTGATGTTCGGTCCCATGGCGATGAAGCGGCCTCCGGGTTTAAGACACCGGTAGGCATTCGACAGTACGGCTTTGACGGCATCCTTATTGGGCAAGTGCTCCAGAAAATTACTGGTGAACACCGCATCCAATTCATTGTCTGGCAGCGCCCAAGGGGCGGCACAGTCCTGGTGCATCACCACAATGCCCTGCGCTGCTCGCTTGTGTATGTCGGGATTCAAGTCCATGGCATACTTTACGCCGGCACTGGCGTTATTGATGAACTCGCAGTAGCCGGCGCCGAGATCGAGCACTGAGCCCGTCGAAGGAAACCATTGACCGAAGTACGGCGCAAGCACTTGCCATATCTTCGTCCGGTAGTTTGTCTTCCCCGCAAAGCGAGCGTTGTAGACCCGTTGTAGCGCAAGCTCTTGGCTGTCGTCTGGGCCTTTCATTTTGTGTTCCAAGATCCCCGCCAGTCTACACGAAACACCCTCTGACCGCCCGTATTCCGGAGGCGTAAAGATACGCGAGAGCACGGGCCGGTAGCGGAAGATCTTCGCCAGCCCATCTCTCCCGCAGAACAGACCGAATTCTATGCGCGCCAATCGCGAGGAAACTCGCCGCTTGACACAACGGGCCGAGCCCTTGATGCTAAACAGTTCCGGCTCTTTATGTTTACCGCCCAGGAGGACTCCAGGTTTTGCGGGTTCGCGTCTTCTACCACGACAAGTGCTTTGACGGAGCTTGCTCGGCCTCGCTGTTCACTCGCTTCCACCGCGAGTGCATGGCGCCGGACGCGAGCTACGACTATCACGGGCTAGTCCACCGCGCCGGCGCGCTCTTCGACGAGAGCGAGTTCACGGGCGACGAGAATGCGATCGTGGACTTCAAGTACTCGGCGTCGCCGCGCATCACCTGGTGGTTCGATCATCATCAGTCGGCATTCCTGACGCCGCAGGATCACGAGCACTTTCTGGCCTGCCTGCGCGACCCCGTTTGCGCGTCGCGCAAGTTCTTCGATCCCCACTACACCTCGTGCACCGGTTTTCTGGCCCACATCGCCAAAACGCGCTACGGGTTCGACACCGCTTCGGTCGCGGATCTGATTCATTGGGCCGACATCGTGGACGGCGCACGGTACGAGAGCCCCGAAGCAGCGGTGGAAATGGCCGCGCCTGCCATGAAGCTGACGCTCATCATCGAGGCCGCACAGGATCCGGAGTTCATTCCGCGGCTGATCCCGCTGCTCACGGAGATGCCCTTCACCGAAGTCTTGAGCCAGCCGTTTGTGGCGGGACTGCTGCCGCCGCTGCTCGAGCGCCACGAGCAGGCGCTGGAACTGATCCGCAGCCGCGCGGAAGAACACGACGGAACGATCTTCTTCGACATCACCGACCATCCGCTGGAGGGATTCAACAAGTTCATCCCGTACTATCTGTATCCGCAGGCAACGTACTCCATCGGCTTGTCGAAGTCCAGCCTCCGCACCAAGGTGGCCGTGGGATCGAATCCGTGGACCAAGGCCGACCCGAAAAAGATGGTGAACCTGGCGCAAATTTGCGAGCGCTATGGCGGGGGCGGGCACGCTCGCGTGGGCGCCATCAGCTTTCCGCCGGATAAGGAAGCGGAGGCACGGGCGGCGGCTGCGGAGATCGTGGCGGAACTGCGCGCGAAGAACCCGCTTTGAGATCTGCCCAATCCCCCAGGTCGCGCCTCGAGCGCATATTCTCGATGAGTGATTGTCTTTTCGCTTACGGAACCCTGCAGCCCTGCCGCGTGCCGGCAGAGGTCGCTCCTCTGGCCGCGAAGCTGCGGCCGGTAGGCAGGGGCTTCGTTCACGGCATGCTCTACGATCTGGGCAGATATCCCGGCGCCGTGCCCGGCCCCAGCGCGAAGGGCAAAATTGCCGGGACCGTGATGGAGCTGCCGGAAGACGAAAACATGCTTGCGCGGCTCGATGACTACGAAGGCTTCGATCCACTGGCGCCGGAGGCGAGCGAGTTTGTCCGCGAACGGCAGGCTGTGGAGTTGAACGGCGGCGGCAAAGTGGAGTGCTGGTTCTACAGGTACAACTGGAAGCCGCAGAACGCGCCCATCATCAAAAACGGCGAGTGGGGGAGATAGGCGGCACTGTCAAAACCCAAACTGTCTCACCCAACGGGCTTACCCCACATTCCGTCAACCCCCTCCAACGCCCCGAACCCCCGCAACCCACTGAAAACACGCACCAAATTCTTCTTCCCAACTTTGCAGATCATTTCCTTCGAGGCGCTACACTTGTTTTAGGTGGGCAATCCGCTGGTTTCTGAGACTCGCAGCCTCTGGAGGTCAAAAATAAATAAGAAATTGGGGGTGCCAAAAGCTCAAAATTCAACTTAGCTCATTTAGAATCAACAAATCTATCCCGAAATCATGGTTTAATTTGTTCGATTTTGTGCAACAAAATGGCCCTTGTTTGGCCCGGCTCATTCCATTTTTTGCGCGAATGGGTGCTCCCCTGACGGCCCGCAAGGCCCGTAAAACACCCCTAACCCCTATGAATTTGTTAATTTACGGGATGGTGCCCTTTAGAATCAGGAATTTGCGGATATACCCTTCCCGTAAGCCCTTTGTTATCAAATATGGAGGTATGGCATACTGGGGGAGGGGGTATACCAATCCAAACATTGTTCGGCGTGACCGCAGTCTTTGGCCGAGAAACATGGGTAAGGGAATCGGGAGTAGGATTCCCCATTTCCGGAACTCTACAGAGAGTCACGCGAGAAAGCCGCCTTCGCTCCATTTGGGTCAGGCCTGCGCTTGTGCTTTGCTGTCTTTTGGCGCGATGAGACGAGGCCAGGGATAAGACAACTTCGTCGATGAGACTGCTCTGGACTCACAGTCCCAGCTCGCTGGCCCGCTTCTTCATCGCCTCGATGCAGAACGCGATGTGGGCGTCGAGATCAACGCCCAGTTCCGCCGCGCCCTGCACGATGTCTTCGCGGTGGACGGCGCGGGCGAAAGCTTTGTCTTTCATCTTTTTGCGGACACTGCGCACTTCGACCTCGGCAATGGATTTGCCCGGCTTCACCAGGGCGCAGGCGGTGAGGAAGCCGGCCAGCTCGTCGCAGGCGAAGAGAGCCTTGGCAAGGTGGGATGAGCGCGGCACGCCAGAGTAGCCGGCGTGGCCCAGGATGGCGGTGCGGAGTTCTTCGGGCCAACCCAGCCGCTCCAGCTCGCGAACACCGGCGAAAGGGTGCTCCTCGGCGGTGGGGTGGCGCTCGTAGTCGAAGTCGTGGAGCAGGGCGGTGGAGGAATACAGCTCCAGCAGAGCCGCCCGCGCATCGCCCTCGAGTCCGAGCCGGTCTGCCTCCTGCTCGCCGCAGGCCACCACACAGGCTTCCACGGCGAGCGCATGTTTGCGCAGGCTTTCGCTCTGGGTCCATTCGGTGAGCAATTGCCAGGCTTGTTCGCGTCCATAGCGCAGGTTTGTGGCGGCCATTCTTCTCTCCTGTTGATCAAACCGGTTCGTGTTTTATCGGGTTTCCAGGGATCAAATGGGGCTTTCTCCGATTTGTCCCTAAATTTCTACTTGACAATTATGGTTCCTTTCCTTGAAATTAGCACCAATCGAGGTGCAAATAAGCGCCCCGGAGTCCAATGCTCTGGCACTCCGCGCATCCAGGATGGCTACTTCCTTAGTAAGCGTGGAAACACGTGAAGTGGTGCGGTGCGAGTACTGCAGGCTGATGCAGTATAGAACCAGCAATTCCCTTTGCAGAAGGTGTCGCAGGCCTCTTGATATCGAGGAGCCAGTGTATTTGGCGCCACGGCTGGTGACCAGCCCACCCCTGCCGGATTGCAACGAGGCAGGGCTGCAGGTGGCCACGCAGGTACGCGAGATGCGCAGGGCGCGCCACCTGAGCCAGCGGCAACTTGCGGGGCGTATGCAGGTGCCGCGCACCTACATTTCCAAAATCGAGAACGGCAAAGCGGTTCCGACACTGGGCTCGCTGGAGCGGCTGGCCACGGCCCTTGGAGTGGAAGTGCGCCAACTGGTTCGCGATGCCCGCAGCCGCCGGGACGAAGAGGTGGCAGCGATCCTGAGCGACCCATTTCTGGCCGAGGTGGCCGCGCTGTTGCCGCATCTGGATTCGCTGCACCGGACGCTCTTGTTCGGCGCAGTGCGGGACGCGGCGGTGGGCCGCCGCCGCACTGCCTAGAGCTACCAGGCAAGGGAGCGCTCTGTACAAACGCTGGCGGAGCGCTACCAGGCTGTGTCGCCGCGCATATGTCATTCCGGGACGGCGCCGGACTTTGCATTGCAGAATTCGGGAAAATGCTTTACGGTCGATGGTGTAACTGCCCGGGTCCGGCCGCAGGTTCCTTTATTCAGGCCGGAGATTGGTTCACGCAGGACGCGGCTTTTCCTGGTGCGTGAACTCCGTCGGCGCCACTACGGGACGCCCAACAGGCGCCCGCGTGGAAAAGCGGAAATGCGACCTATAGGCGAGTTCTTGTCTTCTTCTCCCCCATTGCGCATCGATGATCTGAGTGCGGAGGAGCGCGCTGTTTATGCGACGCTGAAGCCCGAGCGCCTTCCCCAGCATGTGGCCATCATCATGGATGGCAACGGCCGGTGGGCGTGCCGCCGCTCGCTCAAGCGGTTTGTGGGCCATCAGCAGGGGGCCAAGGCGGTGCAGCAGGTGACGGAAACGGCCGCCCGCATCGGATTGCCCTGGCTGACGTTGTACGCGTTCTCGCTGGAGAACAATCTGCGCCGGCCGCGCGCCGAGGTCAGCTTTCTGATGCGCCTGCTGAAGGCCTACCTGGACAACAACCTGGAGCGCATGAGGAACAACAATATTCGCTTCCGGTACATCGGGAGGACGCACGATCTGCCGGCCGAGGTTCAGGACAAGATGCGCCGAGTGGAAGAGGACACGGCGCGCAACAGCGGCACCACGCTGACGCTGGCCCTGAACTACGGCGGACGGTCGGAGCTGGTGGACGCATTTCGCGCGCTTGCTGCCGAAATGAAGCGCAAGCAACTTAGCCCCGACCGCATCACCGAAGAAGACATTCACCGCCATCTCTACACGGCTCACATGCCCGATCCCGATCTGCTGATCCGCACGTCAGGCGAGCAGCGCATCTCCAATTTCCTGCTGTGGCAAATCGCCTACACCGAGATCTTCGTCACGGAGCGGTACTGGCCGGATTTCCGGGGGGTTCACCTGCTGGAGGCCATTGCAGACTTTCAGGGCCGGGAACGCCGCTATGGCGGGATCGGCGAAGACGGCGGCGAGGTGGAAGATGATCCGGACCGGATCCGGATTGCAGTGAACTGAGAGCGCGGCAAACATTCAGAGCGAGATGACCGAGCCGCGCATCAGGAACAGCCGCACCTCGTTTCTCCCATCGGCCAGCTTGCCCGCCAGGCGCAGTCCGTTCCACAGAACGTCAGTTCCGTCGTAGGGCTGGCGGTTGAAGATGAAGAGGATCTTCACGTGTGTTCTCCGGACCTGAGCCCGCTAAGTCATGCGGTTGGGTTGGCACGCCGGAGGGTGACGTACTCGGCCGTGAACCAAGCCAGGGCGAGCAGCACGATCAGCGCGATGATGACCTGGGAAATGACGCAATAGAGGCACCAGGCGCCCAGGGCAAACTCTTCGATGAAGGTTAGCCGGAGGGCGAAGCCGAGACCGATCAGGGCGGTAAGGAACAACAGGAACCGCCGGCGAGCGAAGGCCAGGCCGGCAAGCGCCAGATAGCCCGCGATGCCGATGGCGGCCACGGGAATATGTTCGATGACCGCAAAGGAGCTGTGATTGACGATGCCGCAGTCCCACCTGTCGCTGATGGAACAGGGCTCGGCGCCGGTGGAGTAATGCACGCGCAGCGCCAGCACGGAAACCACTGCGCCGGCCAGGGTCAGCAGAACAATCAGGTATCGCATGGTTTTCACAGCCATCTTCCTTTCAGGACGTGTTGGACGCCGCGCCGTTATCAACCGCAGCAGCGAGTGGACGGCACACCGGCTTCATGGCGGCCGCAGCAACAGCCATGGCCCTCGCCGCGGCTTGACGCAGCGGAAACCGGAGGCACAGAAGCCAGCTTTCCCTCCGCGAACATCCGGAGCGCTTCACGCCCAGTGACAGGTCCGGGCACTACCCAAGCGTACATTGTTACCGCCTGCAAATGTCTCAAGGCGCCGTCGCCAATACCGACGAGAATCACATCCGTGCAACCCTGTCCAACGAGGAACTTGACAGTGCTTCTGCCATTGAGCCCATCGTTTCTGATGAATTCGGGCGTTGTGCTTTCAGTGCCCGAAATCATGATCCATTCGGCCTTGCCGAAATGCGAGGACATCGGCGCATCGGCCCGGCCGGCCGACATCATTATCGCAACTCTGCCCATAAAATCTCCTTATTCCGTTGAAGGGAGGCCATTTCCATCGAGTGAATTCTCCACCCGGCTGTTAAATGCAGTTTACATCTAGAATAGATGTAATGTACAGTTAAGCATTGTCACTGTCAACAAGAGCTAATCTTGATTGTGGAAAGCAGGTTACAGTCAATATGCCAGTAAGCCTCAAACCCCGCGCGAAGCGCCTCCAGCGGAACACGGGAACCCGCTGCTGCAAACGGCCCGGTTTCGGCCGTCCATGTACCTGCGCGATGGGGAATGTTTCTCGTTTTATCGAGCCGGTTGTGCTGCGGATTCTCAAAGAGAAGCGGCGATCGTACGGGTACGAAATTGCCGAGTGCCTTCCAAAATACGCGCTCACCGATGCCACGATCGAAGGCGCGGCTCTCTATCGCACGCTGAGAACCCTGGAGGCAAACGGTTACGTTTCTTCAAGCTGGGATGCCGGCGGCGGCTCCGCGCGACGCAATTACACTTTGACCCGATCCGGTGAAGCGCACATGGACGAGTGGACTCATCTTCTGGAAACACTTGGACAGGCGATGATCGAGTTTGCCCGCGAGAGCCGGGCGCAGACAGCGCAATGACGTTTGCAATTGCAGCCTGAGAGTGGGTTCCGGCCGCCCCGGCGGTGTATGCTCAACCGTGAATGAAACGCATTGTTACCGCTGCTGTTCTGATTCCTATTGCCCTCGTTCTGGTGTTTCTGGGGCCGAGGTGGCAGTGGCTCTTCACGCTGGCCGTGGCCGTGGTTGCGGCGCTGGCAGGATGGGAGTACCTGGGCCTGAGCCGGCGCTGCGGGGCGAATCCGCCGCGGATTGCGGCGATTCTGGCGGTCGTTGGCCTGTTCGCCGCCTACATTGCCTGGCCGGATTCCGACCACCTTCTGCCTATTTTCGGCATCCTGGGCTTGTGCCTGCTGGTGTATTGCACCTTTTTCAAGCCGGTTGAGGAGACGATCGCGAACACCTCGGCGTCGATTTCCTGCCTGCTCTACCCGGGGTTTACGCTGCTCGCTTTGCCCATGTTGCACGAACAAGCCAATGGATCCTCGCTGGTGGCATTTTTGCTGTGCGTGGTGTGGGTGGGAGACACATCTGCCTACTACGTTGGCCGCGCCTGGGGCCGGCACAAGATGGCGCCTTCGCTGAGCCCGGGCAAAAGCTGGGAAGGGGCAGTAGCTTCAGTGGCCGGGAGCATACTGGTTGCGCTGGCGCTCGTGGGACTGGCCGCTCTGTTGCAGGAGCCGTGGAACTCGGCTGTCCTAACGTGGCTGGAGCGGGTGTGTCCCTCTGCGGTCCTTTCGTATCCGGATGAGCTCTGGTATTGGCTGGAGCTGGCCGCGATTGTGAATGTGGCCGGACAGGTGGGCGATCTGGCCGAGTCGGCGCTGAAGCGATCGGCGGGAGTGAAAGATTCGGGCGACCTGTTGCCCGGTCACGGAGGGGTGCTGGACCGCATCGACGCGCTGCTGCTCGCCGGCCCGGTGCTATGGTACGCACAGGTGATTCATCAGCGGTTCTGAAGCAGCTATCAGCTTTCAGATCTCAGCCATCCGTCTCGATTTGCCGGGATCTTGGCTGGATACAGCCTTGCGAAGTCCTCAAGTACGGATCGGCTAAACTGAGGCAAGCGTTAAGTTCAGTCATGGATTCCGGCAGAGACAAGGAGCTGGAAGCTTAGAGCTGAAAGCTGAAGACTATTTTGAAGCGACTCGCCATTCTCGGTTCCACGGGCTCCATCGGACAGAGCACCCTCTCCATCGTCGAGCAGTTTCCCGAGCGGTACGCAGTGGCCGCGCTTGCCGCCGGCCGCAATGTGGACGAGGCCTTTGCGCAGGCCGTGCGCTGGCGACCGAAGGTGATTTCACTGGCCACGGAAGAGTTGGCCGGCGAGCTGGCTTTGCGCCTGCACCAGGCGGGCGTGGCGGGAATCGAGACAGTGCATGGGGCCAAGGGCACCATTGCCTGCGCGACGCTGGCTGAGGCCGACTTTGTGGTTTCAGCCATCGTGGGCGTGGCCGGGCTGGAGGCGACGCATGCGGCCATTCTGGCCGGAAAGCCGGTGGGGCTGGCGAACAAGGAGTGCATGGTGGCCGCGGGCGAGATTTTGACCCGCGCGGCGCGGGAGCGCAAGACGCCGATCCTGCCCATCGACAGCGAGCACAACGCCGTGCACCAGTGCCTGCGCGTCGGCGCGCACAATGAAGTGAAGTTTATCTGGCTGACCGCCTCGGGCGGGCCGTTCCGCCAGCTTCCGCTGGACCAATTCGAAAGCATCACGCCGGAACAGGCTCTGAAGCACCCCACCTGGGTGATGGGCCGACGCATTACCATCGACTCGGCGACGATGCTGAACAAAGGGCTGGAGGTGATCGAGGCCTGCCGGCTGTTCGACGTGACGCCCCAGCAGGTGCGGGTGACCATCCATCCCCAGTCGACAGTGCACTCGCTGGTGGAGTACGTGGACGGATCGATTCTGGCGCAGATTTCGGTCACCGATATGCGGCTGCCCATTCTCTACGCGCTGGCCTGGCCGGAGCGGCCCAAGTCCACGCTGACCTTCGACTTGGCGGCGTTGCGGCACCTCGACTTCGAGCAACCCGATTTCGAGCGCTTCCCTTGCCTTCGGCTGGCCTTCGAGGCGGCCGCAAAGGGGGGAGCGCACTGCATTGCACTGAATGCGGCCGACGAGGTGGCCGTGGGGGCCTTCCTCGAAGGTCGTATTTGCTTCACGGGCATCCCGCGTACAATTGAAAAGGTGCTCGCGGCGACCACAGAGGCGCACCCAGCAACCATTGCGGAGGTGCTTGCGGCCGACCGGGTGGCGCGGGAAAGGGCTCGGGCGTTGATCGAGTAGAACTGAGGTTGTGTAGCTGGTCCCTTCCCGGGCCGCGAATCGAGATCTGGCGCACCCCAGACGCTTTGCCGAAGGAAAAACCATACAACGATGCATGAATTTCTAGTTTCTGCCGCTGCATTTATCGTTCTTGTCGGCGTGATGGTGATCGTGCACGAGCTGGGGCACTTCACGGTGGCCAAGCTCTGCGGGGTGCGCGTGGAGGCGTTTTCCTTCGGTTTCGGGCCGCGCCTGTTCGGTTTTAAGTACGGCGAGACGGATTACAAGGTCTGCCTGTTGCCACTGGGCGGGTTCGTCAAAATGACCGGCGAGAGCCCGGAGCAAAACCTCGAGGCACCCGGCACACAAGTTGAAAGCCCGGCTGACGACCCCGGAGCCTTCACGGCTCATCCCCGCTGGCAGCGCATGTTGATCGGCCTTGCCGGCCCGGGGTTTAACTTCCTGCTGGCGCTGGGGCTGATGTGGATTTACTACGGCTTCATCAACGAGGTGCCGTCGGCCACGGTGAAGACGACGACCGTGGAGTGGATTACCCCAGGCTCGACCGCCGCGGCGGCGGGGCTCGAGACGGGCGATGTGATCCTGAGTTTCGACAAGGTCAAGAATCCCGATTGGGAGGCCGTGTATGAACACGCGCGGTTGAATGCAAACCAGATGGTGCCGGTCACGGTGGAGCGCGGGGGAAAGACGCTCCAAATGAGCCTGCACGTGCCGGCCAGCGCCAAGGACGACAGCTTCGACCTGGGCGACGCGGGAATTTTGCCGCAATATCTACCCGGGCCAGTCGCAGTGGCGCAGGTGCAGCCGGGCTACCCCGCGGAGCAGGCGGGGTTGCGGGCGGGCGATGCCATCGAAGCAGTCGATGGCCACGCCTTCCATAGCGTCAGCACGCTGCTGGCCTATATGCAATGGGAAAAAGGCAAGCCGTTGACGCTCGAGGTGCTGCGCAACGGCGCCACGCTGCAGATTGTGGCGACGCCGACGAAAATCGACACCCAATGGAAGCTGGGCTTTGCTGCGAAGCCAACTCCCATCCGCGATGAGCCCTTGTCTCTTTTGTCAGCGTGGAATAAGTCGCTGGGCTTCTTCAAGGCCAACTCTCTGGTTGTGGTTGAAGTGCTGGACCGGCTCTTTACGCACCGGATTTCGGTGACGCAACTCATGGGCCCGGTGGGGATTGCGCAGGCGGCGGGCGAAGCAGCGGAGACCAACGGCTGGTATCCCAAATTCGGCCTGGCCGGGATGATCAGCCTGCAACTGGGCATGCTCAATCTGCTTCCCTTCCCGATCCTCGATGGCGGCATGATTCTGCTTCTGCTGATTGAGAGCGCGCTGCGCCACGACATCAGCCTGGCGATCAAGGAGAGAATCTACCAGGCGGCGTTCGTGGTGCTGATGGCCTTCATGGCCTTCACCATCTTTAACGACGTGAGCAAGCTGCCGCTGTTCATGCACGTCAAGCCGTAACAGCAGAGATCAGGTGTCAGGGATCAGGGATCAGCGAAGACGGCAGAACTGCGGTCTTTTCCTGACTCCTGAACTCTGATCCCTGCCCCCTGGAGAAAGAATGCCAGTTACCACACAAGTCCGTGTCCGCTATGCCGAGACCGACCAGATGGGCATTGTCTACTATGCCAACTACCTGGTGTGGTTTGAGCTGGGGCGCGTGGAGTTGCTGCGCTCGCTCGGGCTTGCCTACAGCCGGCTGGAGACCGACCACGGCTGCATTCTTCCGGTGATCGAGGCGCGGTGCCGCTATCGCGCGCCGGCGCGCTATGACGACGAGATTCTGATCGAGACGCGACCCGCCATGCTGCGCGGATCGGTGCTGAAGTTCGCCTACCGCATCCTGCGCAAGGAGCGCGAGGGCGAGGAGGATACGCTGCTGGCCGAGGGCGAGACGGTGCATGTGGTCTGCGACGACCAGTTGAATAAGAAGTCCCTGCCGGAGCGGTATGCGGCGGCGTTGCGCGAACTGATGGCGGAAGAATAGGGCTGGCGGCCCCGTCGTCGCACAGATTTTGAAGAAGCTATCGAATCCCGTCAACTCTCGGCGAGCGTGCTCCTCAACACCCGCTTGTTCCTTTTCGCGTTGCAATCGATGCAAGCGGTAACCAGATTCTCAAGGCTGTTGTCGCCGCCTTCAGCGACCGGCTTTACATGGTCCAGCGTTGCCGTGAAGCGCGTCAGTTGCTTCTGGCAGTAGCGGCAGACGTAGCCGTCGCGCTCGTAGACCTTGATGCGGTTCTCCTGCAGGTTGTCGTCATCGGTGCCCGAGCGCGGAAACTTGAGTTCCGGTTCCGACGCCACACGTCCCGCGCGGTATTTCTGGCAGGCTTCGATCTCGTCCGGGATCAGCACCCGGTACAATGTGCCATCGCGGTTGGGCTCGCCATCTTTTCGGATGGCGCCGATGCTCTCGAGAGCGCGCAGCGTCTCCTGCACCTTGCCCAGCGAGACCGGGTTTTCCTCCAACTGGGAGTAGGAGGATTTGACGACGGCGGTGCGCAGGTGGCGCGTACTGACGCGAAGATGAGGGTCGCCGTCTTTGGCGATGGAGTGGCGGAAGAGGAACCAGTAGAACGCCGCGTCGTAAGGGGAGAGCTGCGGCTGCAGATCGTCGACGATCTGCTGAATAATGAGCGGCAATTCCAGCGCGGAGAAATCGCGATCTCTTGCCGAGGCGCCCGACCGCATTTCGACTTCCAGTTCGCCGACGAGCTTTCGTATCTGCTCAAGACGCTCGTTCATCTTGCAGAGCATTCTACGCCGAAATACCCGGTGCAGGCACAAAATCGAGCGCTCAGCGCAGGACGACGGCGAGGGCGAAACCGTCGAGGCCCTTGACACCCACTGTTTGCAGGGCGACGGCGCTCAGGCGGGGTTCGGCGGCCATCATTTCAAGACAGCGGCGCGTGCCGACGATTTCGGGCCCGGAGCTTTTGGCCTCAACGACGTTTCCGTGCCGCGCGACGTTATCCACCAGGATCACGGTCCCGGGCCGCGAAAGCTTGAGCGCCCACTGGAGATAGTGCGGGTTGTTCTTCTTATCGGCGTCGATAAAAATCAAATCGAAAGGTTCCGCGCCCTCAGCCGCAAGTTTAGGAAGGGTTGATAGAGCCGGGCCGATGCGGATGTCAACGAGCTTATCCACGCCTGCATTGCTCAAATTCGCATGAGCCACCTCGGCGTGCTTGGGGCTGAATTCGAGCGAGACGATGCGCCCGTCTCTGGGCAATGCGCGCGCCATCCAGATGGCGGAATAGCCGCCGAGGGTGCCGATCTCCAGCACGCGCTTCGCCCGCGTCATTTGGACAAGGACCTGGAGGAACTTGCCCTGGAGCGGGGAAACATCGATAGCGGGAAGGCGGGCCTTGCGATTGGCCTTGACGGCGGCTTCGAGTTTTTCGTCGGATGGGGCGAGCAGATCGCCAAAATAGCGGTCGACGGAGGCCCACAACGGCTTTCCGGAGAGCTTCCGCGACATTTACTTCTCCCGCGCCACAACAAAGTCGGGCACCCAAAGCAGGGCGCGCTTGAACTCGCTTTCGGCGAGCGGAGCCAGGGCCTGGCGCGACTGCTCGGCGTACCGGTCGGCGGCGGCCATGGCGTATTCGACTGAGCCGTTGCGTACCAGGATCTCGCGAATCTGCTGGCGGCTGACGTTCTCGAAACTGCGGTCGTCGAGAACGCGGCGAATGGCCTTGCGGTCGGTCGCGGTGCCGTGGTCGGCGGCGTGGATGACAGCCAGCGTAGCCTTGCCTTCGCGCAGGTCGCTGGCTACGGGTTTTCCCAGAACTTCTTCGGTGGCCGTCAGATCGAGCACGTCGTCGACAATCTGGAAGGCTAGGCCCACGGCTCGGCCGAATGTGGCCAGGCTGGTTTCCTCGGCCTCAGAGGCGCCGGCCAGGACCGCTCCGAGGCGCATGGAGATCGAGAAAAGGCAGGCGGTCTTGCGGAAGATCAGGTCGTAGTATTCGGCCTCGGAGACCATCTTGCCGAGCTTTTGAATCTGGAATAGCTCGCCCTCGACCATTTGCTGCGTGAGGCTGATGAGCAGATCGAGAACGCGCAGGTTGCGCTCCTCGAGCGCCACCTTGAAGGCCTGCATGTAAAGCCAGTCGCCGGCCAGGACGCATTTCTCGTTACCCCAATTTGTATTTGCGGAGGGGCGGCCGCGGCGCACGTCGGCGCCGTCGATGATGTCGTCGTGGACCAGCGTAGCGGTGTGCAGCATCTCGACGACCGCACCCAGACGAATGGCTCCCTGGCCCGCGTAGCCTAACTGGTGAGCGGAGAGCAGCAGGAGCGTGGGCCGGATGCGCTTGCCGCCGCCTTCGCGGAGGTATTCGGCGATCTCAGTAATGGTGCTGACGCTGGACGCGGCGTCGCGGCCCAGTTCCTGTTCTACCGCGACAAGGTCCTCCCGCAGCAGCTCAAAGACCTCTCTGGCCGTAGCTATGGTGAGTGTGCTCAAAGTGCTCCGATTTTATAGCATACGCAGGGGGAAAGGCGATGCGTTGTGTTGGGCGCCTGGGTCTTGCCGCGCCACGGCGGATTTCTGTGGCCGAGGTGAGAGTATCACTCCCGTCAATTGGTGCGGTAGTTCGTAAACTGCAATTCCAGACCGAGATCCCTGCTCCGCAACATGGCGATAATCGCCTGCAGCTCGTCGCGGTCCTTACTTGAGATTCTGACGGTGTCGCCCTGGATACTGGCTTGCGCCTTCTTTTTTGAGTCTTTGACGAGGCGCACAATTTCCTTGGCTTTTTCCACGGGGATGCCCTGCTGCAGGCTGATCTTCTGGCGCACGCTCTGGCCCGCGGCGGGCTCAATGTTGCCGTAGGTCAGGTTTTTGAGCGAGACGCCGCGCTTGACCAGCTTCTGGCAGAGTATGTCTTTCACCGCCTCAAGTTTGTATTCGCTGGCCGAGGCCAACTGGATGCTGTCGTTGCCTTCCAAATCGACCTGGGAATGGGTATCCTTCAGGTCGAAACGCTGGCGAATCTCTTTCATCGCCTGACCGATGGCGTTGCGGACCTCCTGGATGTCCACCTTGCTCACGATGTCGAAAGAATTGTCCTGAGCCATAATTTTCCGATCCTCAGACGGCCGGTGGCCTGCCGGCGCGCCGGCTATCTCTCAGTTTCGCACTTCTTGCTCGGCGGGAAACAGGCGGAAGAAGTTTTTGGTGGTGGCGGCGGCAATTTCGTTGGGTGCGACCTGGAGGAGGCCGGCCAAAACTTGCGCCGTCTGCACCACCCAGGCGGGCTCGTTGCGCTGGCCGCGATAGGGAGCGGGCGCCAGCCAGGGCGCGTCGGTTTCGACCAGAATCCGGTCGATGGGAATGCGAACGGCCACATCGCGGAGGGGCTGCGCCTTGGGATAGGTGAGATTGCCGGCAAACGAAACCAGGAACCCCAGGTCGAGCGAGCGCCGTGCCTGCTCCCACCCGCCGCCAAAGCAGTGCATGATGCCGCCGAGGCCGGTTCCGCGCCAGTGTTCCTCCAGAATCAGAAATAGGTCGTTCCAGGCGTCGGCGGACTCGTTTGTGCCGCGGCAATGAATGAGGATGGGCCGCTTACGCGCAGCGGCGATCTCCAGCTGGCGGATCAGCCCGGCACGCTGCACGTCGCGCGGCGCGCCTTCGTGGTAGTAATCGAGGCCGATTTCTCCGCAGGCGATGACCTCGGGCTCGGCCAGCAGGGCGTCGAGTTTGGCCAGGGCGTCGTCATCGGCTTCAGTGGTGTTGTGGGGATAGATTCCTGCGCTTGCGTAGAGCCTGGGGAGGTCGGAACGCCCGCTGAACTCGCGGCAAAGGTCGAGGGACCGCTGCATTTCGGCAGGCCCTTCGCCGATGCCGATGGAGAGCACCGCGCCCACGCCTGCTTCGCGCGCGCGGAAAAGCATGGATTCACGGTCGCCGGTGTAGAGAGGGCTGTCCAGGTGAGCGTGAGAGTCGATCAGCAAGCGAACCTCGCGGGGTGCATGGGGAACCGCCGGACAACAGGTCTAGTTTAGTGCAATGAGCAGGGCGGGCAGGAATGGCGTGGGGACTGAGCCGGGGGGGTCCCGATTGGTCTACCATCGGAGCAGCAGATGCACACAAAACCCAAGCTGGGGCAGAACTTTCTTGTGGACGCGCAGGCAGCGCAGCGAATCGTGGCGGCGCTGGGCGAGATTGCCGGCCGCACGGTGGTGGAGATCGGCTCCGGACGGGGCGCGATCACCGGGGCGCTGGCTTCGCGAGCCGGTCGCGTGGTGGCCGTTGAGCTGGACCGCGAGCTGGCCGCAGGCCTGCGCGTGCGATTCGAGCCGGAACGCGTGACGGTGGCTGAACAGGATGTGCTGCAGTTCGACTTTGGCGCGACGGCAGCGCAAGCCGGAGAACGGCTGCGCGTGGCGGGGAATCTGCCGTATTACCTCACGTCGCCCATCCTGATGCGACTTGCCGGCTGCCACGCGGCGCTGGACCTGGCGGTGCTGATGGTGCAGCGGGAGGTGGCCGACCGTGTGACCGCCGCGCCAGGGTCGCGCGATTACGGCCTGCTGTCAGCGACGGTGCAGATGTACGGGCCGGTGGAGCGGCTGTTCGCGCTGCCGCCCACGGCGTTTTCGCCGCAGCCACAGGTCCACTCCACGGTTTTCCGCTGGCGGTTTGCGCCGCGCTTTGCCGAGTTGGGCGTTCAGGAGGCTGGCTTTCTGCGTTTTCTGCGCCAGGCCTTTGCGCAGAAACGCAAGACGCTTGCCAACAACCTGCGTGCGGCTGGAGTGGAGTGTGGAGCGGCGGCAGCTGCGCTTGAGCGAGCGGGAATCGATGTGCGGGCCCGTGCCGAGGCAGTGTCAATTGAGGGCCTTGCGGCGCTGTGGCGCGGATTGGAGGAACAGAAATGAAACAAATTGTTTGTTTTCTGACGGCGATGACGTTGATTGCAGGAGCGGCGACGGCGGCGGCAGGCCCGACGCCTGAGGCCAAACCGGTTACCGGGCAGGGGTGCGTGGAGGCTGGCGTGGAAGCGAAGTGCCTGGTGGTGAAAGACGTGAAGAGCGGCGTCCTATATAACTTGCGGATCAAGGGGACGCAGCCCCAGGTTGGCATGGGAATCGAATTTACCGGCGCGCCTTTCGATGGCATGACGATCTGCATGCAAGGCACGCCGCTCAACGTGACGAAGTGGGCACGCGTAGAATCGCTCAAGTGCGTTCCCGGCCAGACACCCAAGCCATGAGCCAGGGTACAGACGGCGCGGCGCCCGATGCGGGAAGCGGATTCCGGCGCCGGGTTTCGCGCGGATAGCCGTGCGCGTAAGCTATCAGTAAGGGAGGGCCCGGAAGCGGCCTCGACGCTGCTCTGGGCCACGATTCCGGAAGCCTGAGGGCATGCCCGCGCATCTTGCTCAGTAGGAAACGATGAATCCGACCACCCAACAGGCTCGCCAGAACACCTTTCAAGAAACGCTGCTGAGCGCCCGGCGAACCATGCTCATGAGCGAGATCCTGAAGATTGCAGGCGACAGCTTCCGCACGAGCAAAACGCGCTTCGCGCTCACAGCGTTGGGCATGGTGATCGGCACCGCTTCAGTCATCCTCGTGGTCACCATTGGCTTGACGGGAAAGCAATACATTCTTGAGCTTCTGCAGAAGATCGGCACCAACCAGGTGGAAGTGGAGTATGCGGGCGGCGGCGCAACGGCAGCCGAGCGCGTGATCTACAACGACTTTTTGACGCGTGAAGATGAAAAGACCGTGGACCAGCAGGCGCCGGGCGTGATGTATTCCTCGCCAGTGCTTTCCATGCACAACCGCCTCAGCTTTCCCGGCGGAATTCAGAAGGACACGGTGGTTCTGGGCGTCTCTCCGGAGTACCAGCAAATCCGCAATCTGATCGTTACCCAGGGTCGTTTTTTCGATGAAACCGACGACTCAGCGCACATCAAGTGCGCGGTCGTGACGCAGCAATTTGCCAAGGATCAATATGGCAGCGACGATTTGGCCGTTGGCCAGACGTTCCAGATTCTTGGCATTCCATTCACCATCATCGGAGTCTTCAAAGAGAGCGTGAACGACTTTGGGCAATCCGAGATCCAGGACGAGACGGTGCTGATTCCCTATTCGGTGGCGCGCTACTTTACCGGAACCGACAGGGTGAACCAGATCTATTTTTCCATGCAGAGCATGAACGAGGTGCCGAGCGCCGCGCGGGAGATCATCCGCGTGATCTCCTCGCGGCACCGGTCAAACTCCGTCTACAAAGCGCAAACGCTCACCGAGCTGCTGGTAACGGCGGCGAAGATCGCCGACGCGCTCACGGCGATGCTGGTCCTGGTGGCGGCGGTGACGCTGGCCGTGGGCGGGGTGGGCATCATGAACATCATGCTGGCTACGGTGCGCTCCCGCATCCGCGAGATCGGCATTCGCAAGGCCCTCGGCGCGACTTACCGCGAGATCAAATTGCAGTTCCTCACTGAGGCTGTCCTCATTTCGCTCACCGGTGGAATTGTCGGCAGCTTTGTGGGCCTTGCTATTCCACTCTCCATTCGCATCTTCTCCGGGTACGACTTTCCCATCTCGTGGCTGTCCGTCCTGATTGCCCTTACCGCAGCCACACTGGTTGGCGTCATCTTCGGCACCGTTCCCGCCACACGAGCTGCGCAAATGGATCCGGTGGAGTCGCTCAAATATGAGTGACCCGGAGATTCTGCGCCCGGCCCCCGGAAAAGACCCCCGCGAAAAGCCGTCCCAGGGTCCGAGTCTCACGCTTCTCTATGGCCTGATTGCGCTGGCGTTGGCCGTGGCGATTGGCTTGGCGCTCCTCATTGTGCTCCCGTTTTACCGGCGGCGCTAACGGAGCGATTCCATACAGCCGGAAACACTTGTATGTGGCGCTACGCAACAGGCGGGATGCTTCTTAACATTAAACGGCAATAGATTCCGCCCGCTCCGCGATCAGCACGGGGATGCCATCGACTATTGGGTAGGCGCGACGGCAGGCGGCACATACCAGGCGCGCCTCTTCGAGGCGAAGATCGCCATGACAGGCCGGACAGGCAAGCTGGGCAAGGACGGCTGCGTCAAAAGCTGATGATGGCTTCGGCTTGTCCTGCAGATTGGCCATAGATGAGTGGCAGCAGAACATCGATCACTGAATCGTCGCGCCGGGCCTGGCGCCATGATCGGGGTGCGGCTTGGGCCGGCTGGCAAAGGCCTGCTCGATGAGCTCGTTGGCGCCGGAGCGCGAGAACTCGTAGGCAACGCGGATGCCGTTGTAGATGGCGCGGTCGTTCGAGGAGCCGTGGCCGATGATGCAAACGCCGCGCACGCCGAGCAGCGGCGCGCCGCCGTACTCGCGATAGTCCAGCCGCTGGCGAAAGTCGTTGAAGGCGCGGCGCGAGAGCAATGCGCCCACCTGCGCAGTCACGGTACGGGTGAGCGACCGGCGGAGCACGTCACGAACGAAGCGGCCGACTCCCTCGCTGGTCTTGAGGGCCACGTTGCCGACAAAGCCGTCGCAGACGATGACGTCGGCCTGCCCGCTGAAGATGTCCCGGCCCTCCACGTTACCGATGAAGTTGATGGGCAGCGCTTTGAGCAGCGGCTGCGCCTCGCGGGTAAGGTCGTTGCCCTTGGTCTCTTCTTCGCCGATGGAAAGAAGGCCGACGCGCGGCTGATGGATTTTGAGCACGGTGCGGGCGTACATCTCGCCCATCACGGCAAACTGCTCCAGGTTGTGTGCCTTGCAGTCAACGTTGGCGCCCACGTCGAGCAGCACGCAGGGATTGCCGGTGGCACTGGGCATGGGCGTAGCCAGGGCCGGGCGGTCAACGCCGGGCAGAGCGCCCAGCACCATCTTGGCCGTGGCCATGGCGGCGCCAGTGTTGCCTGCGGTGACGAAGCCAGCCGCCTTGCCTTCGCGCACCAGCTTCAGGCCCACGCGCAGCGAGCTGTCGCGCTTGGTGCGCACGGCGTGGGCGGCTTTTTCGTCCATCCCGATGCGCTCGGAGGCGTGATGGATGACGATGGGCAGGTCTTCGTCTTCCAGGTGTTCGTCGAGTAGGTCGTGCAGCTCCGGCTCGGGCCCGACGAGATGGACCCGCACGGGCAGCGCCCGGCAGGCGAGGATCGCTCCCCGGATCTCCGGCTCGGGAGCCTTATCGGAACCAACGGCGTCAAGCGCGATGTCGGTGAGCATCAGGATCGATTGTAGCTACTTTTCTTCCTTCACTTCCAGCACGGAGCGGCCTTTATACGCTCCGCATTTGGGGCAGGCGCGATGGGGCAGCTTTTTTTCGTGGCAGTTCGGGCACTCAGAGAGCCCGACAGCGGAAAGAAAGTCGTGAGCGCGCCGGTTGGCGGTGCGGCGCGTGGAATGGCGCCTTTTGGGATTCGGCATGATGCAATTCCTTTCGATTTTGGCCCGCCGGCGTGTCCTGCGGGCACCCGAACGGGAGCGCGCCGCAATGGATTTTGGCCGGTCTTCGGCCGCGGGCAACGCATCCTGTCCTAACATATTGAAATTTCAGGACTTGATCCGGCCGCGCAACCCCGAAAGCGCCCCCCACCGGGGGTCGGTTTGACCCGCTTCACAGGAGCAGGGCTGAGTATTGCGATTGGCTCCGCAGCGCGGGCAAAGTCCTTTGCAGCCAGGCTTGCACAGCGTCCTGACCGGCAGGGACAAAAGTACCTGCTCACGCAGCACATCTTCAAGCAACAGACTGTCCTTTTGATAATAACCGATTTCGGTTTCCGACGCCGAAATGGAGCGCTCGGGAGCGCCCGCATCTGCGCCGAGGGGACGGAAGATGAGATCGAACTCCGCTGCTAATGGAATTTCGACCGGCTCGATGCAGCGGGCGCAAAAAACCTGGAAGTTGCCCGAGTAGCGTCCCTTGAGGCGGATGTCGGCGACGATTTCCCTGGGTCCGCGGTGCTCGTGAATCACTTCGGCGCGGCCGGAGGTGGCCAGATCACCCATCTGCTCGGTTTCGCCGCCGAAGTCGATCGCGCCCGAGGCCAGGCTCAGGTCGAAGTCGAGGGGCTCGCGCTCCAGGTCGAGGATTTTGAATTCCATGGTAAGAGCGTAAAGCATTTTTCAAACAGGTGCGGCGAAAATCAGCCTTCTGTGAGTCTGAGCAGGCAACCACAAAAACGTGAACAGACAGCAAAAAAAGAAGAGCCATCCGAGAGAGTTCGATTGGTTCTGTCGGCCACAGCCTAAGAATCGCCGGCCCCTTTGGGGAACTTTTCCGGCGGAAATTGCAATCCGGGCGGCATATCGTTTTGCAGTCGATTCAGGCTGGCGCAGGCGCAAACCGCCGCCCTGTAATCGCTATGCACAGGGTGGATTGAGCCTGCTTCACAGCCAATGGAATCTCCGGGTTGGCACTTGTGCGCGGAATTGGCACTGAAGATGGACCGCATTCTGCCGATAGTGCCAATGATCCTATTGAGAGGGGACTGTGGCATGTCCTGGCAGAGAAATCTGCCCATATCGCGCAAGTTCACGTTGGCCTTCGGTGCTGTGTGTTGTCTCTGCCTGGTGCTGGGAACCTAGTTGTGACGTTTCGCGGCATCGCGCAAAAGAGTGTAGAGGTCAGCGGAAGCCATCTTCCATCGCTGATTCACATCGGCGATGTCCGCGACGGAGTGAATATAAAGCGGCGGGAGGTTGGCCGGGAAACGGCAGGCTGCGCAACTGCCTGCTTTGCGTGCCGCGCACACGTGATGCCGATTGCGCTTGCCCCAACCAGGATTGAGCCGGCGGGAGCCCAGATCTGCAGCTCCGGCGAGTAAACCCAAATTGCTCGCCGGGGCCTCCCGCCTGTTTTGCCGGCGCCACGGCGCCCGGGGAACGGCTGCGGTTGAAACCCTGTACCCCTGCGAAGGAACTTCCTCATCCTTTCGTTTCTCTTGCCTCCGCTACGGTTATTCTGGAAATGCAACCGGGCCGGTTGTGGAGCGTGGACACATCTCTGCAGAAAGCAGTAAGAGTGCATCCAACCCGAGAGAGACTCGCCATGAGCGCGGCACAGTATGACCTAGTCGTTATAGGTTCCGGACCCGCGGGACAGCGCGCCGCCGTGGCAGCGGCCAAAATGGGCAAGCGAGTGGCCGTGGTTGAGGCACGCCAAGTGGCGGGGGGCGTATGCATCAATACGGGGACCATTCCCTCCAAGACGATGCGCGAGGCGGTGCTTCATCTTTCGGGCTACAACTACCGCTCCATCTACGGTGTGAACTACCGGGTGAAGGAAAAGATCACCATGGCGGACTTGGCCTTCCGGGTTCAGGCCGTAATCAAGACCGAGGTGGACGTGACCGAGGCGCAACTGTCGCGCAACGGCATCGGCGTGGTGCACGGCATCGCCCGCTTTATCGATATATCCCCCTCCCCCGGTATGCCATACCTCCATATTTGATTGCGAAGGACTTAGCGGCGAGCCCATACCTGTCGCATACCCTTGCCCGTACCTTGCATACCAATTTCCGCGCCCCCAACGCGC
>Ga0187865_1000162_pt1 | contig 95500 bp, 78 predicted proteins | sample June2016WEW_11_1_2_FD_132989 | JGI IMG/M metagenome (GOLD analysis project Ga0187865, IMG submission 132989) | Peatland microbial communities from SPRUCE experiment site at the Marcell Experimental Forest, Minnesota, USA - June2016WEW_11_100 | ecosystem: Environmental > Terrestrial > Soil >... | reverse complement strand
CCCACCCCATCCCCCTCGTTCTTACGCTGCCCGATGGATCGGCTCGATCTTTGGCTGTTTCCTCTTCGAGGCTTGCCACAAGTCGTAATCGGTTTGCAGCTCATACCAGATTTCGGCGTGGGTACCGAATGCGGCGGATAGACGCAGCGACATATCGGCCGAGATGCCGGCCCTGCCATTGAGGATGCGGGATAGCGTTGCGCGGGAAACCTTCAAATGCCTGGCCGCGGTCGTTACGTCCACGTCGCCCAGAAACTCCCGGAGCACTTTGCCCGGATGTGGCGGATTGTGCATGCGCATATCCATTCTCCTAGTGGCACTCGGCACCTTGGGCCCCAACCATATCCTCACATTAAACGCAGCGCATTCACATCGACAATCAGATTGGCAGGTGTATGAAATCCCCACCCCCTTAAACCGTGTCATCCCGAGCCGAGGCCGTGTAGCGCCGGTCTCCAGACCGGCTGTACTGGCGGCGTCCTCGCCGCCAGTGTCGCAGGCGCGCGGTCAACAAACGGAGGGAGCAGGGACCTTCAGGTCACTGAAAACCGCAGCCGCAACCACCCGGCCTTTAGGCCCAGAGACAACTCATCCTGCCACATCTCCCCGAAAACTGAACCACGGGGCGAAGCCGCGCACAAATTCGACGCCCCATCAATTGTCGTCACGAGCGCCTACACTAATTGAAAATCAAGTGCGATCCGACAGAGAATCAGATTGCGGAGGAATCAAATGGCCGAGAAAGAGAAAGGTTCTCTCAACAGAACCCAGAGAAGGCTTCTAGCGGAACTCCGGCAAATAGCAGAGCTCTCCCGGCTCGACTACGAAAACATCTTGGACTACGACTCCGAAGAACGAACTGCGCGACTCCAATTGATGAAGAATCAGATCGTGAGAAGCGAGATCATCTTTCAGTACACATACATCGACGAATTGCTCGGCGTAGCAATCTGCCACTACTTCTTTGGGAAAAAGCGCGGCTTCATTAAACTTTGGAAGACAAAGCGCTTTCGGAACTTCAACTATTTCATCCTGGAGGTACTAAGCCTTACAGAAAAGTTGAGACTCGTGAAAGCAATACGGCCAGTCCCAAAAGGTGTCGCCGCCGACATCGAAGCGATAAACAACTTGCGCAACGGGCTGGCGCACGCTTTCTTCCCCGAAAACCTGCGCTCGGCCAAACCCACCTACAAGGGAAAGGATATCTTCAGCGTTGAAGGGGTCGAACGATTCATCGAGGACATGGCCAAGATCTCAGGCTTTTTCTTCCAACGGAACTGGGGGATACGAGAGCCCGAGGAGCCTGAGGGGCCTCCCACCGACACGGCGTCCGCCGCCATCTCTTGATAACCAAGCCGGGGCACACCCCAGACAGCCATTCCGCGCGACCCGCCGAGGCGACGAGCCGAAAGCCCGCCCTGAGCAAGTACCGGGAGGGCGATCCGAAACAGACAGCCCTTTGACGTTCTCCTCACCGCGATGGAAAGCCGAAACCTAGGCCCTCCGCCACGCCGGTATAATTCGAACGATGCCGACCAAACGAGAAATTGAAACCGCGATGAACTACCGCCAAGAAACCTTTAAGCGCAAATTCACCGCTGCTGCGGAGCTCCTAAGCGTCCGCGCTGACCAAGTCGTGTCGCTGAAGCTCCGCGAGAACGTGGGCTCACACAACGATTATCAGGAACTTGTCAACTGGTTGCGACATGAAGCCGGGCTTCGGTGCTCTGAGGTCGCCGGCGACCTCCAGGGCCGCGGATACATACTGGGCCTCGACAGTGCGAAGCTGCTTTTCGTGGAGCATGAGACCGGCCTTGAGGTCTTGTACATTGCGGCGTCTATCGCATCGCTACTCTCTTTGATTCCACTGGTTCTGCAGGGCTGGGCTCTGATCCGCGGGCGGCTCCCGGGACGACACGCACCAAACGATGCCCATGCAGAGATTCGTCGGATTGATCAGGCGGGCCGTCTCCACGAAGAACATGTTCACGCTCGCCAGCCGTCGCCCTCACTCCTGGCGATGGGTACCCTCGCTCCAGCGATCACGATGGCTGGGACTCTCATGGAAAACGAGATGAGAAACGTCGCCCGCAAAACGGAAGAACTCGTGCATCGGATCGATGCCCTCGAAAAGGACGTGCGTCGCGTGCAAGCCGCATTGACGCCCAACTCACCCAAGCCCACGCCGGTCCGATCAAACAGCAAAAGAGGCACAAGAAACACCGGAAAGAGGCCCTGAAATTTGTGAGCATGGAGCCCCGCTCGGCTGACCCGCCCACTGGCCAAACCGCCTCGCTCGTGTCAACCCCACCACAGCCCCGCACCCACCCCATCCCCCTCATTCCAAACCAGATATTTTCCAGCCAACTTTGCGGATTAATTCCCCCACTTCGCTACCCTATATCTAAAGAACAAAAACAGAGCGTGTCTCCTCTCTGAGAGCTGGTGGGCGGCCCACATGGGGGCTGGCGGGGATTACAGCACTCGGGCCGCCCACCGTTTTTGCGGCCCGCATTGCACCCGAAACGGCGGTAAAACGCCTCTAACTCCTGTGAATTTGTACCTTTACAGGTATGACCCTTTGGAATCAGTGATTTACAAATCATACCTTTCCCGTAAACCCTTTGTTATCAAATATGGAGGTATGGCATACCGGGGGAGGGGGGAGGATTACCAAGATGCAAACAGTACGTCGCCCCATCACGACCCACATGGGCCTATCTGTTCCCTGTTCCCTGTTCCCTGCTTTCTTACATCAGTCTCAGCGCGTCCACATCCACAATCACGTTCCGCCGCGGCACGCCGGCCTCCGCCGCGTGCTCCAGCAACCCGCGCAGCGCCTCGTTCAGCGCCTTGCGCGACGTGCTTTTGAGAATCATGTGGAACCGGTATACGCCCTTGATCCGCGCAATCGGCGCGGTGCACGGCCCCAGCACCCGCACGCCCTCGGGCGCGGCCTTTTGCAGCCATTTGCCCAGAAGCGCCGCCCACCCCGCTGCCTCTTCCAGCTTTTGCGACTGCACCAGCACATTGGCCAGCACGCCGAACGGCGGATAGTGCATCCAGCCGCGGTATTTCAATTCGCGCTCGGCGAACGCTTTGTAGTCGTGCTTCATCGCCGCCAGGATCGCGTAGTGATCGGGGTAATAGGTCTGCACCACCACGCGCCCTGGCAGATCGCCGCGTCCCGCGCGCCCGCTCACCTGCGTCATCAACTGGAAGACCCGCTCCGCGGCGCGGAAATCGGGCATCGAGAGCGCATGGTCGCAGCCCACCACGCCCACCAGCGTGACGGTATGAACGTCGTGACCCTTGGCGATCATCTGTGTCCCCACGAGCAAGTTGATCTCGCCCGAGTGCAGCCGCGCCAGCATTTGCTCCAGGTCGTAGCGGCCGCGGACCGTATCGCGATCCATGCGACCGATGCGCGCGCCGGGAAAGATCTCCTGGAGCCGCTCCTCGCCCTGCTGCGAGCCGGCGCCAAGATAATACAAATGCTCGCTGTCGCACTTCGGGCAGCGCGCCGGAACCGTGCGCTTGTACCCGCAATAGTGGCACTCCAGCCGCTGTCCGGCGCGCGCCTCCGCGCTGTCGTCCAACTGCGCTTTGTGGTGCGTGAGTGCGATGGCGCAGTTCCGGCACTCGAGCTTTGCGCCGCAGGCGCGGCACATCACGGCAAACGAGTAGCCGCGACGGTTGAGCAGGATCAGCGCCTGCTCGCCGCGTTCGAGCGTCGCCCTGGTCTGCTCCACAAGCGACCGCGAAAAGAGTTGGTCCTGCCCCGTCTCCTGGAACTCGCGCCGCATGTCGATCAGTTCGACCTCGGGCAGCGGCCGGTTCATCACGCGGTCGCGCAGTTCGATGCGCGTGTACTTGCCCTTCGCCGCGTTCTGCCAGCTTTCCAGCGACGGCGTGGCCGAACCCATCACCACCACCGCCCCGGCGAGCTTGGCGCGCATCACGGCCACGTCGCGCGCGTTGTAGCGCGGCGTCTCTTCCTGTTTGTAGCTTTGGTCGTGCTCTTCGTCGACCAGAATCAATCCCAGGTTCGGCGCCGGCGCAAAGATTGCCGAACGCGTACCCACCACAATGGGCGCCTCGCCGCGGCGAATGCGCCGCCACTGCTCGCTGCGCTCCTCCGGCGTCAGCGCCGAGTGCAGCAGCGCCACCTTCTGCCCGAAGGCCTGATCGAGCAGCCCGACGGTCTGCGGCGTCAGGCCAATCTCAGGAACCAGGAGAATCGACGCAAGGCCCCGGTCGAGCGCCTTTTGCATGGCGGCGAGATAGACGGCCGTCTTTCCCGAACCGGTTACGCCATAGAGCAGGAATGGATGGAATGCGCCCAGCGCTGTGGCCAGTGTTGCCAGCGCACCGGTTTGCGCCGCGTTCAGGCTGAACGGCCCATTCGCCGGTGGCAGCCCGCCCAGTCGAAACGCTTCCGGCCGCTCCTCGATGCGCACCAGTCCCCGCCGCACAAGAGTTTGAAGCGTCGATGAGGGCAATTCCCGCCGCCGTAGTTCAGCCAGGGGCAACTCGCCACCGTAAGCCGCCAGTTCGGCCAGAATCGCCTGCTGCTTTTGCGTCAGCGCGGGCAGCCGTCCTTCGGGAACCACCACGGCGAACCGCTCCATGCGCCGGGCGTCGCGCTCCACCGCCACGGTCTCGCGATCGATCCACTTCTTGCGCACCATCGCGGCCAGCAGCGGCAGCGACGCAGCCGTAGCTGTCCTCAGCGTAGACACCTTCACCGGCTCGCCCGAGGCCAACCGCTGAAGCACCCGATGCTCCATGTCCTGCTCTTCGTTCGAGAGCTTCTGCTGCCGCCGCGAACGGATCCTGGCGATTCCCTTCCCCTGGTCGCCGTCGATGCTTCCCGCCATCACGTCGCGTCCCAGGTCCGTCAAACGGTAGTAGACCGTGCGCCGCACCTCCGCAGCCAGCGGAAGCATAGCGCGCAGTACCTCGCCCAGCGGCGCCAGGTAGTATTGCGCGGTCCACTCCGCCAGCTCCAGCAGATGCTCGCTGAGCAGCGGCTCCTCGTCGAGCACGGCCTCGATGTACCGCACCTCGACCTCCGCCGGGGCCTTGGCCTCGAGCGCCGTCACCACGCCGATCAGCTTCTCGTTGCGGAAGGGCGCAATCACGCGCGCCCCGCGCTGCGGCGACTGCCCCTCGCGCACCCCGTACGTAAACGTGCGGTCCAGTGGCACCGGCAACGCGACTTCGCAATAGGCGGTCATGGGAGACAAGATTCAGTGTAGGGGATACGGCAAGCCGGGGCCGCACCGATTACAATTCATCCCTGATGACTCCCAAATCTGCATCCTCCACGCCAAGATCTTCAGCGCCGGCCGTATCTCCCGTCACGCTCGCCATCGACATTGGCGGCTCCGGCATCAAAGCCATGCTGCTCGACGCGCGCGGCAAGCCGCTCAGTGAGCGGCAGCGCGTGGTCACGCCCGCCGTTCCTACGCCGCGCGCCGTGCTGCGCGTGATCGAGGAGCTCAGCTCGCGCCTGCCCCGCTTCGATCGCGTGTCACTGGGCTTCCCCGGCGTCATTAAGCGCGGCATGACGTACACCGCCGCCAACCTGCACCCCTTGTGGGCCAATTTTCCGCTGCAACGCGAGCTCGAAAGGCGATTGAGAAGGCCGGTGCGCGTGGCCAACGACGCCGCCGTACAGGGCTATGGCGCCGTCAAGGGCCAAGGCGTGGAAATGATTCTCGCGCTGGGCACCGGATTGGGCTCTGCGCTCTTCACCGGCGGCAGGCTTTGCCCCGGCCTCGAGCTCGGCCACCATCCGTGGAAGAAAAGGACCTACGAGGACTACCTGGGTCGGCGCGGCCTCGACAAGTTCGGCAAGAAGCTTTGGAACAAATGGCTCCAGGAAGCCATCGCGCAGACGGCGGCCACCTTCAACTGGGATCACCTCTACCTGGGCGGCGGCAACACCAAGAAGATCACGATCAAACTGCCGCCGAACGTCACGATCGTGTCGAACAAAAAGGGGATTCTGGGCGGCGTGGCGCTGTGGAGAGACTCGTCTTAATCCATCGGTACAGTTCCTGCTTGACTTTTATTCGTTTATAAACGAAGATGGGAGTGGATGAAACCCGCAGCCGCCCAACGCAGAGCGAGGATAAGAGACAGAACCCACGACGAAGCCATGGCGGAGTTGTTGAAGGAAGACCCTGCCTACGCTCTCGAGTTTCTGAACAGCATTCTCGAAGATGGGGAGCAGGGCGAGCTTCTCATCGTGTTGCGCCAGATGACCAAAGCCTTCGGCGGCGTGCAGGACGTGGCAAAAAAGGCCAATCTCAATCCAACTCAGCTCTACCGCACGCTCTCCGAGCACGGGAACCCGGAGCTTCGCAGTCTCTCCGCGATTCTCAAAGCGATGGGCCTGCGCCTCGCCGTCGAAAAAGTCAGCGCAGCGTGAGCCAAGATCTCAAGAGAGAGACCTGCGGCACCCTGCGCACTGCCTAGGAAACTCCCCGTCCGAGAAAGACTATTCTAATAATGGCTCTCCTTAAACGGCTCGGAGGAACTAAATGAGAACACTTGCTCGTTTCGCGCTGTTCTGTGTTTTCTCCCTTTGGACGGTCCAAATCGCGTCCCCCCAAAGTCAGCAAACCGTTTGCCACGCTGCGCAGGACACTCCACAGGAACAATTGGAACGTGAAGCGGTGAGGTGGACGAAGTACAGCACATGGGCCGCTTTCGGTTCAAGTGGCGCGGTTGCCGCATCAATTCTAGTCCTACTCTGGCAAGTCAGAAAACTGACACAAGCTACAGCGGCACAATCCTTCTTTTCTGCTGCGGAGAGACTTCAAGGCGAACTTCTTCGCGAGGACCGCTCGTACCTCTTTACTCTTCGCGACAACAAGACCCCAATGTCGGACTGGGATATACGCCGTGTCGAGCGCGTCTGCCACAACTACGATGTTGTAGGAATTATGGTGCGGCAAGGGATGCTTCCCAAGGAACTGATTATCGACAGTTGGGGAAATTCTCTGTATTCATCGTGGCCCATAGTACGTCCTTTGATCGATGAATACCGCAAGAAACGTGGGCCGAATTTCTGGGATGACTATGAGCGGCTTTCCAAAGAAGCTAAGAAATACGCTGTCAAACATGACACATATAAAGAGCATCCAAACGACGCCGAGCAGTGGCAGGTCGTTCCCAAAGTCGCTATTCCGGTTCAAGAAAACACCAGTAAGCAAGACTAGGCGCCATTCTTGAACTTTTTAAGGGCGCCACTTGGCGGGTCGCCGAGTCTCTACTGGTAGAGTAGCGTTGACAGATGGTTGGAAATCTCGCTCAATTCCCCGTGCGACTGTGGCGGCGACGATGGCTTCTCACCCACGCCCCGTCGCCTTCAGCCCAAGCTCCTTCATCGCAATCTGCAGATCCGCCCAGGCTTCCTTCTTCTGTCGCGGGTCGCGGAGCAAAAATGCCGGGTGATAGGTGACGATGAGGCTCATGCCGCGAAACGCGTGAATGCGGCCGCGCAGACCGGCCAGCGGCTGGCGCGCGCCCAGCAGATACGTCGCCGCGGTCGCGCCCAGCGCCACCAGAACCTGAGGACGCACGACGTCGATCTGCCGGAAGAGAAACGGCAGGCAGGTGTTGGCCTCTTCGGGTTCGGGAGTGCGGTTGCCCGGCGGACGGCACTTGACCACGTTGGCGATATAGCACTCCTCGCGCGTGAGCCCCATCGCCGCGATCATGTTGTTGAGCAGTTGCCCGGCGCGGCCCACGAACGGCAGCCCCTGCGCGTCCTCGTCGGCGCCCGGCCCTTCGCCCACAAACATCAGGCGCGCGGCTGGGTTGCCCACGCCAAACACAATCGTGTTGCGCCCTTTATGCAGCGCGCAGCGCGTGCAGTCGCCAAGATCTTCGCGAACCACCTGGAGCGCGGCAGCGCGCTCCTCAACAGGAACTTCTGCGCCGATTTCCGGCGCGTGAAAGCCTTTGCGGGTCTTGATGGCGGGTTCCTCTCCGAAAAAGTTGGGCTGGATCGCTGGCGCTGACGCTTCCGCTTGACGCAGCGGTTGCGCTGCCTCCTGGTCGCCTGCACTCTCCAAAGCTCGCGCCGTCTCAGCAACGGATTCGGCGCCCACAGCAGACTCCGTAACCTCCGTCACCGGCCGCCTGTAGAAATCCGTAATCCCCAGGTCGCGGTAGAACCGGATGCGCTCGGCCAGAGCGTCGCGAGTGGCGGGATCGAGCGCGCGTGGCAATCCGATTACTCCACGATGAGCTGGCGTCGCCCCGCGCCGGCTGGAATGCTCTCGCTTAGCACGCGGTCCTGGGTGGCTTGCTTTTCGCTCGCTTCCACGTCCCGCTTCTCATCGAGTTCGAGTACTACAGTCCGTGGGCGGCGGAGAGTGAGAATCTCGTCGAGAATCCGGTCGGCAAGCTGGCGCTTGGGCATCTGCGGCAGCTCCACGGCTGTCGCCCGGGTCAGAAATGCAGCGGCATTGGTGTCGGCGTCGAGGCCCACGCCTTCGCCGGCCACGTCGTTCACCACAATTGCGTCGGCGCCCTTGGCGAGCAGCTTGGCGCGGCCATTCTCCATGCGGTTCTCCGTCTCGGCGGCAAAGCCCACGATGAGCTGCCCCGGACGGCGGCGGCGCACCACCTCGGCCAGAATGTCTTCGGTTGGCGCAAGCTCCAGCGTCATCGGGCCCGTGCGCTTGAGCTTCTGCGCGGAGACTGCAACCGGGCGATAGTCGGCCACGGCCGCGGCCTTGATCACCAGCGTGGCTTCATTCATGCGGCCGAGCACTGTGCTCCGCATCTCCTCCGCGGTGGTCACGTTCACCAGTTCGCAGTGCGCCGGGGCATGTAAACCCGTCGGACCACTGATCAGAATCACTTTGGCGCCGCGGCTGCGCGCGGCCTCGGCCAGGGCGTAGCCCATCTTGCCGCTGGAGCGGTTGCCGATAAAGCGGACCGGGTCGAGCGCTTCACGCGTGCCGCCGGCGGTGACGAGCACGATCTCGCCGGCCAGGTCGTGGCGCCGGCCGAGCGCATTCAGCACCGCCTCGGCAATCGCCTCCGGCTCCGCCATGCGTCCTGTCCCGACCATGCCGCAGGCCAGCTCGCCCGTCCCCGGCTCCACGATCCCCACGCCGCGCTGCCGCAGGATTTCCAGGTTCGCTTGCGTAGCGGGGTGGTTCCACATGTTCACGTTCATCGCCGGCGCGACGAGAACCGGCGCGGTGGTGGCCAGATACAGCGTGGAAAGAAAATCGTCGGCGATGCCGTGCGCAAACTTGGCCAGAATATTCGCCGTGGCGGGAGCAACGACCAGCGCGTCGGCCCATTGCGCCTCGGCGATGTGGTCAATGCCGTTTTGCTCCGGTGCAGCCGCGCCGGGATCGCCTTCATCCCAAAGGCTTGTGATGACCCTGTGGCCGGTGAGCGCGGCAAAGGTGAGCGGCTGCACAAACCGCTGCGCCGACGCGGTCATCGCCACGTGCACTTCCACCGCCTGGCGCTGCAGGGCGCGCACCAGCTCCGCCGCTTTGTAGGCAGCGATTCCTCCAGAGACGCCCACGATGACTCTCATAATGTCGATTGTAGTTCAGTGGACGGTGAACAGATGTCAGGGATCAGTAAGGTAGAAAGAAAGCATCGGCTCTCAAAACCGGGACGGGGCAAAACTACAGTCTCATTCAAGACGGCCTTGCCGACCCCTGACACCTGGTCCCTGACCCCTGTCGTTCAGCTGAGCAGGATGGGGATCGCGGGACCTTCAACCAGAGGCTTGGCGACCTCGACCTCGTTTTTCACGTAAGAGATCTTGCCCGCGTCGATCTCCTCCTGCGCTATGCGGCAAGCCTTGTTCGACCGCGTGGGAATCAACGCCTGAGAGCCGTTCTGCAACTGGCGGGCGCGGCGCGCGGCCACCAGAACCTTGCGGTAGTTGGAATCGAAACTCTTCTCAATCGTCATCGGAGTCATCTCCAAAGGGAAGTTGCTGCTGGCCGGAGGCGCCATCGATGCCGAAGGCTTCCAGCACAGGTTTAAGCCGCTCCTGCGAGTTGGTTTGCAGGCAGGCCGCGGCGACCTCCAACACCCGGCGGGAACGGTAGGCGATCATTTCGCCATTGCGATAGAACCGCTCTGCCAGCACAATGGCTTCCAGTTGCGCTACCGCCCGGTCGAGAACGTCATTGACCAAAATATAGCCGTACTCGCGATAATTCTCAATCTCACTGCGGGCCTGGCCGAGACGGCGAAACACTTCCTCCTCGTTCACCACGCCTTCCGCGCGGCTCCGGTTGCGCAGGCGCGTGCGCAGTACCTTGGGATTTGGCGGCAAAACAAAGATGCCGACGGCTTCGGGCATCTTGGCGCGCACCTGTGACGCGCCCTGCACGTCGATGTCCAGCATCAGGTCGTGACCTGTAGCCAGCGCATCGTCGAGAGCCTGGCGGGGCGTGCCGTAAAGGTCTTTCCCGAAGACCTCAGCGTATTCCAGAAACAGTCCCGCATCCACCATGCGCAGGAATTCTTCGCGCGTGGTGAATTGATACTCGCGTCCGTTCTCCTCTGATCCGCGCGGCGCGCGTGTCGTCCATGAAACGGCAAAATCGACGCCGCTCACCTGCTTGCGCAGCTCGCTCACCAAGGTGCTTTTGCCCGAGCCTGACGGCGCCGAAATGATAAAGAGTATTCCTGCCAAAATTCGGTGATCCCTTCTTCAGTAATCAGTGAACAGCAGTCATCTGTCTGTTCTCTGTTCTCTGTTCTCTGTTCTCTGTTCTCTGTTCTCTGTTCCCTGTTCCCTGTTCCCTGTTCCCTGTTCTCTGTTCCCTGTTCCCTGTTCCCTGATCTCCGCCTCACTCCACGTTCTGAACCTGCTCCCTCGCCTTCTCGATCTCGGCCTTCATGGCCAGCCCCAGTTCGGTGATGCGCATTCCCTTCCCGCTCACCCCTCCGGTCTTGGAGAGCAGCGTGTTCGCCTCCCGGCTCATCTCCTGCAGCAGGAAATCGAGCTTCTTGCCGGCCTCGCCGCCGGCCGAAAGCAGCGCGCGAAAGTGCTCGATATGGGCCGTCATGCGCGCCAACTCCTCTGTGATGTCGCTGCGTTCCACCAGCACGGCGGCTTCCTCAAGGACCCGCTGCTGGTTGAACTCCGGCCCAACGGCCGCGGCCAGGCGCTGCTCAAGGCGCTCCTGGTAGCGCTGCTCGATCTCCGGGCGAAGCTCGGTCACGCTGTCCGTTGCTGCCGCAAGCCGGTCGAGCGTGCCGCGCAGAATGGCTTCCAGCGCCTCACCCTCGCGGGCGCGCATGGTCTTCAATTGCTCCAGCAGTGGAACGATCTGCTCCAGCACGCTGGCTGCCAGCACTGTTAGCTCGTTGTTCCCGCGATCCTCGGTCTGCAAGGCGCCGGGCAGCCGCAGCGCCATATTCAGGTCCGGCTCGCCCTTCAGCCGGTGCTCGCGGCGCGCCGCATCGAAGGCGGCAAGATAACCGGAGATCAGCTCGCGATTGTATCCGGCCTTTGTTTGTGAGCAGCGGTCGACGGAAAGAGTCAAATCGACGTGGCCGCGAACGAGATGTTCCTTCAGCAGTTTGCGCAGTTCCATCTCCAGCGCGTCGAGACCGGGCGGCAGGCGGAACTGCAAATCGAGGAAGCGGTGATTCACACTTTTGACCGTGAGCGTGTAGCTGAGCTGGTCCTCACCGCCAAGCGGCACGCGAACCTGCGCCCGCGCAAACCCCGTCATCGAAGCAATCCCCATGCTTACTCCTTCGAACCTGCGGCGAACGCGGCCCGCGTGTCAAACGGCAGATACATCGCCGTATGATCCCGACCGTTGACCCCGTTCGTCTCCGTCTCGGGCATGTCGATGAACTGCAACTGGTAAAGCCTCTGATAGGTGGGCGAGGTGTTGAGCAGTTCCTCGTGCGAGCCGATGGCCGTAATGCGCCCGCACTCGAGCACCGCAATGCGGTTGGCGCGGCGGATCGTCGATAGGCGATGCGCAATCACCAGCACGGTGCGGTTCTGCATCAGGTTGGCCAGCGCCTCCTGCACCAGCGCCTCGCTCTCCGAGTCCAGCGCCGATGTGGCTTCGTCCAGAATCAGGATGGGCGCATTCTTAAAGATCGCGCGGGCAATGGCGATGCGCTGGCGTTCGCCGCCGGAGAGCCGAAAGCCTTTTTCGCCGATCGTCGTCCGGTAGCCGAGCGGCATGTTTAGGATGAAGTCGTGCGCCAGAGCGTTGCGCGCAGCTTGTTCCACCAGCGCGGCCTTGGCGTCGGGCTGTCCATACGCAATGTTGTTATGCACCGTGTCATTGAAAAGAATCGTTTCCTGCGTCACCTGCGCCACCTGGCGCCGCAGCGAGCCAAGAGTCAGATTGCGCAGATCGTGGCCGTCTATCAGAATGCGGCCGGAGGTTACATCGAAAAACCGTGGAATCAGGTTGACCAGCGTAGATTTCCCGGCCCCGCTCGGCCCCACAACGGCAAGCACCTCGCCGGCGTTGACCTCCAGGTCGACATTGTGGAGAATCTGATGCTCGCCTTCGCCGGTCGAGTAAGAGAACCCGACATCCTCGAATTTGATTGCCTGCCGAAAACGCGTAAACGGGATGGCGCGCGGCCGCTCTTTCACGTCGTCCTCGGCATCAAAAAACGCGAAGATCGACGCCGAAGCGCCCATCGCCGACTGGAAGCTGTTGTAGAAGTAAGCGAACTTGCGGACCGGATCGTAGAGCTTGAAGAGCAGGATAATGAAGGCGCCAAACAGGCCCATGGTCATGTGGCCGTGCCGAATCTCATTGCGCCCGATGAACAGAAACATGGCGATGGCGATCGCGCCAATGGTGTCCATGAGAGGCGAACTGATGGACTGAATCCGCACGCTGCGCAGGTTGGCGCGAAACAGGCGCTTGGCGGCGCTCTTGAAGCGCAGAACCTCCCACAACTCGGTGTTGAACGACTTCACGATGCGGTTGCCGGTCACCGTCTCATGCAGGATGTTCTGAATCTCGGCGAGCTTGTCCTGGCCTGTGCGGGTGCGCCGGCGGACTTCGCGGCCGATCCTGCGCGCCGAGGTGGCGACCACCGGAATGAACAGCAGAAGGGCCCAGCTGAGGTACCCACCCAGCTTGATCACCAGGACCAGTCCCGCAACGAACGTGAAGAATTGCTGCAGGAATTCGCCGATAACGGAACTGAGCGAAATCTGCACACGGTCTACGTCGTTGATCAGCGTAGAAAGAATGGTGCCCGTGGGATGCCTGTGAAAGAAACTAGAGGAGCGGCGTAGTGTGACTTCGTAAAGGTGATTGCGCAGGTCGGTAATTGTCCCAAAGCCCGCGTAATTCACCAGATAACTCCCCAGATAGTCGCAGAGGCCCTTTAGAACCGTGGCCACGACCAGCGCAAAGGCCACCACATCCCAGGCATTATGGATGTGCAAGAAATGGGGAATGAGGCTCCTGAGGTCGAAGTGCCACCGGCTATTGGTAAGACCGAGAAGGATGGGGCCCTCGGGCGCGTCTGGCCTGAGGACCTGATCGAAGATCGGTTGCAGGAGGAGAACACGAAAGGTGTCGAGTATGCCGACGAGCGCGGAAAGCACCACCCCCGGCAGCCACTCCAGCGTGTACGGCAGCCCATAGCGCAGCAGGCGCAGGAAGTTCCTCATGCCGGTTCGCCCGCGATGCGCATCCGGTTGCGCCTTGAGGACTCGAATCGGCGCATACGATAGGTGCGGAACTCCATCCAAGTATTGTATCCGCGTCCGGCGCAACGCGCCTCATGCGCACGTTACTCTCGTCGGCCGGCTCGGATCTTCCCGGTTGCGCAGTGCAGCCTCGGTTCGCGCCGCCCGGCTTACGCACCCCTATAGCGGGTCTCCTGCAGGCGTAGACCAGGGCACAATCGCCAAGTGGCTTTTTCATCAAGAAAAAGCCACCTTAATTACGGTCAGAAATGGCTCATAGCTGCAGGAGAACCGCCGTAAGTCCCACGTGCGTTGTTATGATGACGACGTGAGCAACGCCGCTGATCCATCCATCGCGCGCAATCTCCGCACCGTGTTTCTCGATCGCGACGGCATCCTGAACGAGAAGATGCCGGAGGGCCAATATGTCACGCGTGGGGAGGATTTTCATGTGCTGCCCGGCGTGCCGGAGGCCCTGCGGCGGCTAAATGAAGCTGGTATGCGAGTGGTTGTTGTCTCGAACCAGCGCGGAATCGCGCGCGGACTCTACACGGTTGCGGATGTGGAAGCCATGCACACGGCATTTCAGCGACGGCTTGACAGCGCGGGCGCGCGCGTCGATGCCTTATTCATCTGTCCACACGACAAGGGGCAATGCAACTGCCGCAAGCCGCTGCCGGGGCTTTTCGAGCAGGCCGTGGCGCAGTTTCCTCAAATCGCTGCCGCCACCAGCGTCATGATCGGCGACTCGTTCTCCGACATCGAGTTCGGCCGCCGCCTGGGCATGAGGACCATTTTCATTGAGGGCCATCCTCAACAACGCAAATCCGGCGACGAAGAGGCCGCCAGGCTGGCCGATCTGCGCTTCAATTCCCTGCCCGAGGCCGTGAACGCGCTGCTGCGGGATCGCTGACAACGCCCTGCGAACTTCAATACGCCTTCAGTTCCACAAGCGCCTTCAGGATCGTCTCCGGCTGGGGCAGGATCGCATCTTCCAGAATCGGCTGGTAGGCGACAAAGGTATCCATCGCCCCGATCCGGCGCACCGGCGCGTCCAGATCGTCAAACAGCTCCTCGGCGATGCGCGCCGCGATCTCCGCGCCGTAACCCCAGCTCAGCATGTCCTCGTGCGCCACGATCACGCGATTGGTCTTGCGCACTGACTCCGCGATGGCCTCCCAGTCGTACGGATTGAGCGTGCGCAGGTCGATAATCTCCGTGTCGATCCCGTGATCGCGCTCGGCATGATGCGCGGCCTGCAGTGCGCGCGGCACCAGCGCTCCATACGTCACCAGCGTGATGTCCGTGCCGGGACGAACCACCTTGGCCTTTCCGAACGGGATGGCGAACTCCGGCCCCGGATACGCCGCACGCCCATGCGTCTCGCGGTAAAGCCGCTTATGCTCGAGAAACAACACCGGATCGTCGCAGCGGATGGCCGTGCGCAGCAAGCCGTTGGCATCGAGCGCGTTCGAGGGGAAGACGACGCGCAGACCCGGATTGTGCGTGAAGATGCTTTCGCCGCATTGAGAGTGGTAGATGCCGCCCCCGGTCAGGTAGCCGCCGATGGGCGCGCGGATGACGACTGGCGCGGCCCACACGCCGTTCGAGCGCCATCTCAGAACCGACAACTCATTACGAATCTGGTGCATAGCCGGCCAAATGTAATCGAAAAATTGAATTTCCACCACCGGCTTCATACCCCGCAGCGCGTACCCCACGGCGCGGCCGACGATATTGGCCTCGGCCAGCGGAGAGTTAAAGACGCGCTCCGATCCGAACTCGGCTTGCAATCCCGCGGTCAGCTTGAAGACTCCGCCTTTGCCCTTCGCCTCTGCCAGGGCTTCAGCACGGCTGGCGTCCGCAACATCCTCGCCGTAGATCACGATGCGCGGGTCGCGGCGCATCTCGTCGCGCAAGCAGGCATTGATCAGGTCGGCCATGGTCCGTTGAACCGCGGCCTTTTGCGCGGCCCCTGCGGCGGACCCGTTCGCTGTTGCGGGGAGTTGCACCTTTTCCGTGGCAAAGGCCGCGTTCGTAGGATCGAGATCCTCGGAATACACGTGCGCGGTAATTCCCTCCACTTCGGGCAGTGGCGCTTCCAGCCCGCGTTCGGCGGCCTCGGCAGCTTCGCGTTCCAGGCTCTGCTCCAGTTCTTCCAGTTCCGCGTCCGTAAGAATCCCTTCGCCGATCAGCCGCGTCCGCATCTGCGCAATGGGATCGCGCAACGCATCCGTCTCCCGCTCGGCCGCGGAACGGTAGTTCTTATCGTCGTCGGAAAGGGAATGAGAGTAGAGCCGCACGCAATGGCCATGCACCAGCGCCGGCCCGCGTCCGGCGCGGCAGTGCGCCGCCGCCTCTTGAAAGGCCCGCAGGCTGACCACAGGGTCGTTTCCGTCCACTTCGGCGAAATGGAAGTTGGGAAAGTTCTTGACCAGCCGCGAGATGTTCCCTCCCGGCGTGTTCACCTCGACGGGAACGCTGATGGCATAGCCGTTGTCTTCCACGCAGAAGATTACCGGCAGCTTTTGATTGGAAGCGGTATTGATCGCCTCCCAGAACTCGCCCTGCGAGGTCGATCCCTCGCCCACGCAGGCCAGCGCCACCTCGTCGCCGTGAAAATCCACATCGCGAAAGGCGCGATAGTCGCCCTCCGCCTTGGCCGCTGCTCCGGGGTTGCGGCTGAAGAACAGGCCGGCCTCGGCGCAGCCCACCGCGTGGAGTAACTGCGTCGCCGTCGCGGAAGAGCCGCTGACGATGTGCAGCGGACGGCTGCTCCAATGGGTGGGCATCTGCCGCCCGCCGCTGGCCGGATCGGTGGCCGCGCCCACGGCTTGCAGCATCATGTCATACGGGGTAACGCCCAGGGCCAGGCAAAGCGCGCGGTCGCGATAGTAAGGGAAGAACCAGTCGTAGCCGGGGCGCAGAGCCAGCGCTGCGCCCACTTGCAACGCCTCATGGCCGGCGCACGAGATCTGGAAGAAAATCTTCTGCTGGCGTTTGAGAAGGATTTCGCGGTTGTCCACCGAGCGGGAGAGAAACATCAGCCGGTAGATTTCCACCATGTATTGTGCGGTCAGCTCCTCCGAGGCCGAATTTGTTCCGGCCGCACGGGTGCTGGAGATTGCCACTTCCATTCCGGTCGACCCCCAAAGCTTTCCGGATGCTTCCTAGTTTGATTGTAGCAATTTGTGAGATGGTGAGATGCGAGTTCGCCCCTCAGGGCCCAAACGCTCTCTTCCGCCTTGCCCCGTCTCAGACCCATTTGGCGCCGATGCCGGGGTCCTTCACGGAATGTTGTAAACCGGCGGCGGGGCGAGAAGCTCTGGTTGTCCTACGCCAATGGTCATCCTTTCCTTCACGCTGCGCGCCAGCTTCTCAATTTCGGCGATCTTGCGCAGCTGGTCCGGCGTCAATGTGCCTCTATTCGCGGCAGAGATCTCGTCATTCAACTCCCTGGCAAGCTTGAGCAGTTTGTTCGCATCGGCAACCATCTGCTTTTGCCGCTCCTGGTTCAGCTCGCGCAGTTGGCTTTCCGTCATCGTCGTCGTGCGGCGATCGTCATCCGGCGACTCCACACCCGCTTGTATCGGTTTGTCGGGGCGCACGGGTTCCTGGGTTCCATGGTTCCAGCCGGGCGCCTGGGAACGGCCCGCCGGGACGCAGGCAAGCGCCAGAACCAGAGCCAGCCCGAGGCATGCGCGCAGCCTTCGGTTCACGCAGCCGGGCCGACCCTCCGCGAAGGCGCGTTCCGCTTGCCGCATGTTGCATGTTCTGGCAAGTCGTGGCATGGTTTGCCTCAATTCTTGCCGGCCCCACCTCTGAGCTGGCGGGCGAACTGCTCAATCTCATTGGCCTTGCGAACCACCGTCACGGAAAGAGTGTCTTTGGTGGACTTGTCGACTTCGGTTTTCAGGACCGTCGCCATCTTCAGCAGGTCGGCGCATTCGCTGGCGATCTCCCGCCTGCTCGCTTCTTCAGCCGCCTCGGCTTGCTGCTGGTCCTGCCGCGCGGCAGCGGAAGCTTGTGCGGATACACTTTCACTAGGATTCAACGCAGGCGGCGGAGACGCCGTTTGCGCATGACTGCGCAGCATCCCCGCGCCAGCCGCCCCGGCCAGCGCAGCAACGGCTGCCAGTGCGCAAAGCCATCCTGGCAGGCCCCATCTCGGGCACACGGACCTTGCCGCGAAGCCGCACCCGATTTGTTTCATCGACCTCACCACACCCGCCGGATTCGGCCGGACGCGTCGATCGGGGTTCCGGCCGCTCCTGCGCACAGTCTAGTCTAGTAATAGGAGTTTGAGCATGTTTTTTTCTTCCATAGCGGCACACATTTTCCTCGCCATGCGCTGGGGCTGGTTCCGCGAGGATCGGTTCCTGGGCCGGGTACTGGACGAGTGGATCGGCGACAGCCAGGAGTTTCTCCACACCAAACTTCCCCGCCTGATCGTTGTTGCCATCATTGCATTGATTCTCAGCCGGTTACTGCGGCTCGTCACCTTCCACATGACGCGAATGGCCGAGCAAAGTGGGGCCGGTCCGGGACGCCTTGCCGAAGTGAAGACGATGGTCGGGGTTATCCGGGCCACGGGGCTGGCCATCATCGGCCTTATTGCCGGCCTGCAATTCCTTGACGCCATGGGCTTCAACCTCGCGCCCCTTCTGGCCTCGGCCGGAGTCGCCGGCATCGCCATCGGGCTGGCCGCGCAAAACATCGTCAAGGATATGTTCAACGGCTTCCTGATTCTGGTGGAGGGACAGTTTAGCGTGGGCGACACGGTCCGCGTGGCCGGAGTGAGCGGGGTTGTCGAGGCGCTGACCCTCCGCAGAACTACCGTGCGCGACCCCGACGGAACCCTTTACGTTATCCCCAACTCGCAGATCACCACCGTGGCCAACCTGAGCGCCGGCTTCACCGTGGCCACGGTCAACGTCAGCGTCGACTTCTCCGCCAATCCAGACGAAGTGACGAAGCTGCTGAACGAGATTGCCATGGAAGTCCGGAACAGCGCCGAATTCAAGAACGTGTTTCTCCAGGACCCGCAAATCCTGGGCGTGGACGCGGTCAAAGGCTCGCAGGTCATTTTCCCCGTCGTCTTCAAGACCCGGGCGACCCAGCAGTTCGGCCCCGTGCGCGAGTTCCAGCGCCGCGTTCGTCTGGCGCTGGAAGAACATCGCTTCCTGCCCGGCGATCCCTACCGCGTCTTCACCACATTTACGACCGAGGGCGGAGAAAATCCACCGGCAGGCGCGCCCGTACGCAGCCATGCCGAATCCGAATCGCCGCCGGCGCCCGATCCAACCACCCTCAAGCCGCAGGAGTCAAACCCCTTCATTGGCGAGTAGCGTGCGCGCCGCGCTCGTGCTGTCAGGCCGATTCCAGTGCGCGGAGCAGAGCTTCCTCGTCCGCGACCGGCGGAAGGCACGTGCGCCCGCGGCAGACCAATGCCCAAGCTCCTGCCCCCGCGGGCCGTGGAACCTGCAGCAGCGTCTCGGCCAGCGCTTCAGGAAGCCCGCCGGGCACAAGCCGCGCGGGATCGATGCGCACCACCGTCTTGTTCACGGCGAATCGCGCAACAGCCAGTGCTTCCAGGCGCTCGGCTTCGGGCCCCGAACCGATAATGGCAATCTGCACCGGATCGAGAAGGTGCCGTTCGGCCGCCAGGCCGTAGCTGCCGGCATACAAGCCGAAGTGTTCCACAATCCCCGCAAAACTAGCCAGCGTCTCCTCTGCGATCTCGCGGTACTCCTTGCGCCCGCTTAGCGCTTCCAGGCGCAGCAGGGCCGTGGCGGCGGTGGGGTTTCCGGCCGGCGTGGGCGCATCCTGCAGCGGCTTGCGCCGCGCCGTCAATGCACCCAGCGGGATCTCCGCCGGCTCGTCGTTCAGCGGCGCTGAAGTGTCGAAGAATCCGCCGCCGGAAGCGTCGTGAAACTGCTCGATCATGGCGTCGGCCAGCTTGACCGCCGCGCGATAGAACTTCATCTCCCCGCTCGCCAGCCACCCGTCGATGCAGGCGTTCACGGTGAGCGCGTAATCGTCGAGCGTACCGGGAGCGCTCTCACGCGGCGCCGGTCCGTCAGGGTAAGCGATCACGTGCCTTAGCGTTGTCCTTCCACCCCAGGCCTCGTCGAGCAGCCGGTCGAGCGTGCGCAGCGCAAACTCCCGCGCCCCGTCCAGCCGCAGCACGCGCGCGGCTTCCAGGTACGCCGTCACCCCCATCGCGTTCCAACCCGTGTAGAGCGTGCGGTCGATAAACGGCGTAGGCCGTTTTGCCCGCGCGGCAAGCAGCTTGGCGCGGGCCGAGTCGCGCAGCGTGCGCAAAGACTCTTCGCTCACGCCGGACTGTGCGGCTATCTCGGCCAGCGGCTGCCTCACGTGCAGCACGTTCTTGGCCGGGTTGTGGTGCATGTCGCCCAGTTCGCCGATATCCCAATACTTTGCCGCGAACTCAAGTTCGGCGGGATCGAGAACCGCGCGGGCTTCGCCGAGCGTCCAGGTAAAGTAGTCGCCGTCGTCGTCCAGTCCCACATCGGCGTCCTGCGACGCATAAAATCCGCCGCGCTCGCGGTCCGTCATCGTCGCGTCGAGCCACGCCACAATCTCGCGCGCCGTCGCAAGAAAATCCTCGCGGACAAAGCTCTGATAGCCGTGCACGAAATTGCGCAGCAGCTCCGTATTGTCGTAGAGCATCTTCTCAAAGTGAGGCACCACCCAGCGCTCGTCCACGCTGTAGCGGTGAAATCCGCCGGCAAGCTGGTCGTAGACGCCGCCGCGGGCCATTTTTTCGAGCGTCGTAGTAAAGGCCTCGCGGGCTCCGGCATTGCCGCGGCTCACAGCCACCTGAAGCAATAGATCCAGCGCCGCCGGATGAGGGAACTTGGGCTGCGAACCGAAGCCGCCGTTGCGCGGATCGAACTGCGCCACGATCGAGTTGGCAATTTTGTCCACAAGCTCTAAAGCCAACACGCCGCCGCGCCCGGAAAAGCTCTCGTTGTGCTCGATGGCGGCCATCACGCTGCCGGCTGTCTCCAGCGCTTCGTTGCGTTGTTCGCGCCACACCTGGGCCATGGCCAGCAACACGCGCCCCATCCCCGGCCGCCCGTAACGGTCGTCGCGGGGAATGTACGTGCCGCCGAAATACGGCCGCCCATCGGGAGTCAGAAACGCCGTCAGCGGCCATCCGCCCTGCCCGCTGATCGCCGCGACCGCCGCCTGGTAGCGCGCATCCACATCCGGCCGCTCGTCGCGGTCCACCTTCACGGCCACAAAATGCTCATTGATGAGCGCGGCGATCTCCGGATCCTCGTAGGACTCGCGGTCCATGACGTGGCACCAGTGGCACCACACCGCGCCGATGTCGAGCAGGATGGGCTTATCTTCGGCCCGCGCGAGCTCAAACGCGGCCTCGCCCCACGCCTGCCAGCGCACCGGCTGATGGCGCGCCGAACGCAGATACGACGAAGCTGCGTGTTCAAGCTGGTTCAAGGTGCCGGCGGCTGGGGAATCGCCCTCGTGCATGAGGTGAGCATACATGGCCGCGTTCCGCGCTGCCAGCGCGCATCTTTACCGTGTCTCGCGGAATCTCATTATCATAAGAAGCAGGCAAGCGATGGCAACCAAGGCAGCCCCTGCGGCGCACCAGAGCGCCGCGAACAGCAAATCCCTCACCATCGGCGTGCTCGCCCTGCAGGGCGACTACGAGGCGCATGCGCGCGCCTTCAAGAGCGCCGGGGCGTATACGGTCCTGGTGCGCAAGCCTCTGGAACTCAGCGGTCTCGACGGCCTCGTGCTGCCCGGCGGCGAATCCACCACCATGCTCAAGTTTTTGGAGAAGAGCAATTTTTTCGACGCGCTCGGCAAGTTTGCTTCTACCATGCCCTGCTTCGCCACCTGCGCCGGCGTCATCCTGCTGGCGCGCGAAGTGCTCCACCCCAAGCAGCGCAGCCTGGGCGTGCTCGACGCTACGGTGGAGCGCAACGCCTACGGACGCCAGATCGACTCCACCATCCTGACCCTCCCCACCGAGCTGCCCGGCGGCCCACTGGAGATGGTCTTCATCCGCTCGCCGCGCATCGCCCGCGTGGGCGAGGGGGTTCAGGTGCTTGCGCGCCGCGATGGCTTCCCCACCCTGGTGCGCCAGGGTCATCTGCTCGCCGCCACCTTCCACCCCGAGATGACCGCCGATTCGCGCGTGCAACAGTTGTTCCTCGACATCGTGCGCGCTCACCAAACTCGATAGAGCGTGTTTCAAAAATGGTTTTGTAACAAGGGCACGGCTTTAGCCGGGCCGAAACATGCAGGAAAATACGCGGGCTTTAGCCCCTGAGGGATGACAACGGAAATCGACGCAACCATTTTTGAGACACGCTGTAAGAACCGCTGCATGCGGAATTCAAAGCGCCGCCGAAGCGCAGACGGCCCCGGCGCGCGAAGAGCCTCAATCGCAGCCCGGTGAAGAAAGTTCGGGCGATTGAGGGGACGGCTACGATGTCCCATTTTTCCGTGCACTTGTCGCCTAAACCTTGCCAAATGCTCTACTCTGGCATGGAACTCAAATGACCAGCTACTTTGCCAGAATCCGGAAAGCAATTTTGCAGGCCCTTGCCCACGACGTGGTCAATACGGCAAAGGCCGCCGCTTACTCCGGAATGCTCATGTTCTTTCCCGCCCTCCTGGTTCTCACCACCCTGGTGGCTCAGGTGGAGGAGGGACCGACGCTGGTCGGCCAGACGCGCGGCGTGCTCGAGCAGTTTCTGCCCGCCGACACGCTCGATCTCGTCCAGTCCTCCATCCTCGCGCACCACCTCAACTCCGGGCAGTTGGTTCTCTCCACCGCCTGCCTCTGCCTTTTTGCGGGCCTCGGCGTTATGCTCTCGCTTATGGAGGGGTTCCGCCGCGCCTACCGGCTGCCGCCCGAAAGCTGGACCTTCTGGGGACGCCGCGTGCGCGCCCTGCTGCTGGTATTCATTGTGCTGATTCCGCTGTCGCTGGCCTCAACTGCCATCGTCTTTGGCCACCAGATCGAACACTGGATGATCGATAACGCCGGCCATGAGTTGCGCCACTTCGTCATCTTCTTCTGGCGCGGGGTCCGCTGGTCGGTCACATTCCTGGCGGTTCTCGCCGTCCTCGCCGCCCTTTACCATTTCGGCACCCGGCGCACGGAAAGCTGGCTCTGGGTCGCGCCCGGCGCCATCGCCGGCGCCCTCATCTGGTTTCCGGCCACGCTCGCCTACGGCTGGTACGTCACCAGCGTCGGCAGTTACACCCGACTCTACGGGTCTTTCGCGGCGGGCATCGCAACTTTGGTATGGCTTTACATCACGTCGTTCAGCGTTTTGCTGGGCGCGGAGCTGAACGGCGTTCTCTTCTGGGAGCGCCAGAATCCATCGCTAGCGGACCCCTCTGAACCGGAACCCACGCACCTTTCCCTCTGAGCGAATTCGCGCTCCATCACGGCATCGACGCCATCGCCGTCTCCTTCGTTCGCACCGCCGAGGATGTGACCCTGGTGCGCAATCGCGTGACCGCGCACGGCGCCGATACCTGGATCATCGCCAAGCTGGAAAAGCCCCAGGCCGTCGAGCATCTCGACGCCATCCTCGAGGTCTCCGACGGCATCATGGTGGCGCGCGGCGATCTGGGCGTGGAAGTGCCGCTGGAGCAGGTTCCCGCCATCCAGAAGCACATCATCCGCCGCGCCGCCGAATACTCCAAGCCGGTGATTACAGCCACGCAGATGCTGGAATCGATGATCGAGAACCCGAGGCCCACGCGCGCAGAGGTCTCCGACGTGGCCAACGCCATCTACGACGGCACCGACGCCGTCATGCTCTCCGGCGAGTCGGCCATCGGCAAATACCCGGTCGAGTCGGTGGAAATGATGGCGCGCATCGTCTCGGAAACCGAGCGTCACATCAAGGAAAGCCTCGAAACCCAGCCGCGCGAGCGCCGCAGTCACCTCTCCATCGCCGAAACCATCTGTGAAGCTGCGGCCCATGCCGCCGACGATCTCAACCTGCGCGGCATCGCCCTCTTCACCGAGTCCGGCTCGACCGCGCGCCAGCTCTCCAAATACCACCCCATGGCGCCCATCTTCGCGCTCAGCCCCGTCGCGGCCACTGTCAATCGCCTCAACCTGCTGTGGGGCACCACGCCCATCCGCTGTCCCAAGATCAACTCGACCGAAGCCCTGGTGGATTGCGCGGAATCCCTGCTCGAGAAAGGCGGCTACGTCCGCCAGCGCGAGGTCATCGCCATTGTGGCTGGCACGCGCACCAAGTCCGGCTCAACCAACTTCCTCCGCCTGCATGCCATGGGCGAGAACTCGCTCAACGGCCTGCGCTTCCGCGCTCCCCGCGCCGAACAGCCCGCGCCGAATGCTGCTACCGCGCCAAAGAAACGCCGCGCCGCCCGCCCCGCCAAGCCCGCCAAAGCGCGAACATAGGTCTCTGACCTTGTGATCTCGAACCTAGCGATTGTCAATCCCAGGTCCCAAAATCGGGACTTGGGGCACCCCATTTGGTACAAAACTTAGTGGTCAGAGACCTGGCCGAGCACCGCGGGAAGCAACGCCGCTGACAGACCCAATCCTGTGACTGCTGCGCCAAGAGCGAAACGCAGCAGCTTACCCTCCCGCGATCCCGTTCAGACAGCCGCATTCACGCGAGTCTCTCCCGACAGGAGTATGCTGGGACGTACCCCGAAACAGAGGTCTGAGGTCCGGCTCAATCCGGATCAAGGGAGGAAACATGTTCGAGGGTTCCGCATTCAGTCTGGGTCTCATGGATCTGGTGATTGGCATCTTGGTGCTGCTGCTGATCGTCCTCATTCTTAAGTCGATATACAGCATCGGCCCAACGCAAGTCGGCTTGGTCCGCAAGCGGTTTGGCGCGAAATTGCCCGGCAGCAACCCGGTGGCTTTCAAAGGCGAAGCCGGCTACCAAGCCGAGTTGCTCATGCCCGGCCTTCGCTTCAAGTTCTGCCTGATTTACGCGGTGGCCAAGCATCCCTGGGTGCAGGTCCCCGCGGGTCAAATCGGCGTGGTCATCGCGCAAGTGGGCGATGCGACACCCATTGGCGCAAAGTCGGGTGTCTACAAAGCCGAGTTTGGCAACTTCACTGACGTCTCAAACTTCGTCGCCAACGGCGGCCAAAAGGGCGTGCAAAGGCCGGTTCTCTCTCCCGGCATGCTGGCCCCCATCCATCCTGTGGCCTTCCTGGTCATCACCAAGCCATCTGTCTTCGGCGTTCCCATCACCGACGCATACCGCAAGCTGGCCGAAGAAAAAGGCAGGCTCACCTACGAAGCTTTCGGGTTGGAGGAACGGCAACTCGAAGTCACGCGGATTTCGCCCCGGCCGGCCGAAAGCGGCAAAGTCGTCGACATGATCGGCATCGTAACCGCCCTCGAAGGCCAACCGCTGCCCGCCGGCGCCATCGCCAACAGGCTGGGAGGATTCGACGATGTCGAAGAGCTCGAAAAGAACGCCGGCACTACCGATTTCCAGCTCATCGCCGCCATCCTCGGCAGCAAGAACACCCTGCACAACAACTTCCAGGATTTCCAGCAATTCCTCGATGCCGGGGGCAAGATCGGCCTGCAGCACGATCCGCTTCTCTACGGCGCCTTCAACCTCAATCCGTTTCTGGTGCGCGTGGAGCAGGTTCCGATGCTGGTCGTCGAACAGGGCCAGGTTGCCGTAATCAAGGCCTACGTTGGCCTACCGACCCAGGACACTTCAGGCATCGGGTTCAAATTCGGCAGTCTGGTGCGGCCCGGCCATCAAGGCATCTGGCAGGAGGCTTTGAGAACCGGCAAATACCCCATCAACCCGCGCATCTACGACGCCAAGGTGGTCCTTACCGCAATCCTCAAGCTCGACTGGGCCAAGGACGTCACCGGAGCCCATGGGCTCGACGCGCGGCTTGAACCCATCATCGCCAAAAGCAATGAGGGCTTTGTCTTCTCCATTGACCTCCAGGTCCTCATCCACGTTCCCGACACCAAAGCCCCTCGGGTGATTTCCATGGTCGGCTCCATGGAGAATCTGGTGAACGAGGTCCTGCAGGCGGCCGTGGGCAACCTCTTCCGCGACAAGATCGGCGGCATGGAAGCCATCAAGTTCATCCAGACTCGCCAGATTGTCCAGGAGGAGGCATTCGCCTACATCCAAAGGAAGCTCGCCGAATACGAAATCGAAACCCGCGGCGTCTACATCCAGGACGTGGTCTACCCGGCAGCACTGGTCACGGTGCTCACCGAACGCGAGGTCGCGCACCAGCAGGTGGAAACCTTCAAGATGCAGCGCCAGGCGCAGGACCAGCGCATTGAGACCGAGAAGGCCCGTGGGACCGCGGACATGCAGGCTCAGCTCGCGCAATCCGCGGTGGGCGTCGACATCAAGAAGAACAATGCCGAGGCCCGCAAGGCAGAAGCCGACGGCGAGGCCACCTACATTGAGCGGACAGGCACGGCCCAGGGCGCGCAGGTCCGGGCTGTCGGTTTGGCCCGTGCTGAGGCCTATCAAAAGCAGGTTGCGGCACTCGGCCAGGGAGCCACTGCACTGGTCAACGCCGTCGAGGCCCTTTCCAGGAGCAATGTCCCGTTCATGCCGAGCACGCTCGTCACCGGAGGCGGCGGCTCAGTCGGCGGCGTCCTCGAAGGGCTGGGTGCGTTGCTGATGCAGAAAGTCGGTCCCGGAGCGTCAGCCGGTCCCAGCGCGTCTGTCACTCCATCCATGCCGGCGGATGCAGCCCCTCCGCTTGCGAAATCGCCCAAAGCGTAAGAGCGGCAACCGGCCAACACACTCGCCACGATTGAATCACTGCAAGGTGATTCAATCGGGGCGCGCTCTTGTCGGTCAGTCAGGCTCGCGCTCCGCCACGTTTCGTCTGTGCCGCCGCCCCAGGCCGGTGGTACTAACCCGCACGCAACCAAATCACAAGGTCATGGCACTAGCAAGCGTATTTGACGCTTCGAAGCCGAATTTGGCGCATAATCCTTGCATGGGAGCGCCACCATGCCCATCGAGTTTGAATTTAAGCGACTAGAAATAAGAAATTTCCGCGGCCTGCAAAGTGTCGATTTGGAGCTTCCGTCCAAGTGCCTCAACGTTCTGATCGGTGCTAACAACTCAGGTAAGTCAACGATCTTGGATGCTATCGCCCTCGTCCTCGAGGGCCCCAGCTCTTACAACTACAACCCCGAAAAATACGATTTTCACCATTCCTCGAGCGACTCCTGTTCAGACGAATTCGAAATCAAGATGGCTTTCAGTGCCGCGACTGAAAAGGCCCTACCCGCAGTGAGAGGCGGCTACGGAGACCCTACGCTCGTTTACGGGGCTTGTTTAACTGGCCATATAGAAAAGAACGACAGGTATTCCCATCAAACGCGACTGATTGACAAAGACGGGCGGCCTATAACCATTCCAGTATCCGTCCCCCTGCAGGGTAAAGCGAAAGACGAGTGGAAGGAACACAAGCTGTTCTACCGCATGAAAAACGCGCGATGGTCTGATATCAGCGACTACAAGCCTGACGTATGGCTCTTGAAGCCGTCCAATCTTTTCGTTTCGCTCTACCAGTGGAAGACAGGTCCGCTGCAGCGGCTAGCGAAGCTGCTCTCGCGTCGGTTCTTTGATGCTAAATGGAACTTTGATTACAACGGCAAAAAGCAAGTGATGCCGGAAACAATTCACAAGGTCCATGAGTTCTTTTCACGCGCAATGCAGGAGTTTCCGTTTTGGCGCGACGATATGAAGCCAAAACTGCAGGAAACGTTGTCCTTATACGTTGGCCGTCAGGCTCTCTTTGACCTCAAGCCGGACATTAGCGCCATTGAGGAATGGCTCGCAAGTCAGCTCGCGCTTTCGTTTGCTGCCGACGCAGGCGGGGTAACAACGCCTCTGGAGAAGATGGGCGATGGTTGGCAAAGCCTTGTTCGTATCGCAGCACTTGACGTTCTCTCACAGTACCCGGACGAAATCAACTCCCGCGTCGTCCTGCTTTTCGAGGAGCCAGAATCGTTTCTACATCCCCACCTTACAAGGAAACTTCGGGACGTTCTCGAGCGGCTGGCTACGGCTGGCTGGACCGTCCTGGCCGCGACCCACTCCCCCAACTTCGTAAACTTCTCGGGAGGCCAGAGTATAGTTCGGCTCACCCGAAACGGAAACACGGTTACAGTTTGCTGCATCTCGACAACGCAGATCGAGGAGGCCCCGAAGTTTCAAGAGCGCATCGACGAACGTGGCGCGCATGAAATGCTCTTTGCGCAAAAGGCCGTTCTTGTTGAAGGCCAAGATGACGTCTTTGCCCTGCGCTCCTATTTGAAGAAGCATGCAAATTTAGATCTTGAGGGCAGGAGCATCTCGATCATTCGCACGGGTGACGTCGGGCAGCTTCCAGCGTTCGCATCAATCGCATCAAAGCTGGGCATTCCGTGGCTTGCTGTTTCAGATGAGGACCTGCAGCCTGACGGGAGCGTGAAACTACCAACATCAACAGCCCGACAGAAACTAACAAACATACAGAAGCCCTGTGACGCCCAGGCGCAGTGGAAGCAAGACTTGGAAGCATGTTTGAAGAAAACCGTGGGAAAAGCGACCCCCGACTGGCAAGCTCGGCACATCGAAACGAAATCTATGGCCGACATTAAAGCGGACAATCCTGACTACGTTACTGCTTGTGAGAAGGTTCACGCCTGGATCTTGGACTTTCCAGAAGGAACAACACCGTAGAGCGTCACTTTTCTTCCCTCAATGTCTACGCCAAGAGATGTCATCCTGAGCGGAGTCTGCCGCGTCCTTTGCGGCAAGCGGAGCAGAAGGATCCGCGGTTGCTTTTCAGCAAACTGCCATCACCACGCCAAAGCGATTCTAGACCCTCTCACTTCGCAAACAAGCTCAGCGGCACCGCCCCACCCATCGCCTTGATTTATTCGGCGGCGGATGCAAATGGCCGCCGAAATCGTACGGGGGCAGCAGCCGATCAGCATGTTCGGGGCCGCGCGCCACTGCAATATCACGCGCAGCCCGGCCCGTCCCCAAAAGCGAGGCGCAAAAACGTACCACAACTTGCCCGTCTTGCACAAGACTTGCAATTCCACGCGCGTACCCCTACTATCCGCTATAGAAACCGGCCTGCAAAGCAGGTGGGTGGTCAACGCTGGTTGAACCTACATTCAACGAACAGGGGCTCTACTCGATCATCGGTTCTGTGTGCTGTGTCCGCCAGTCCGGAATGCCTAAGGAACCGCGGGGAGCTCCACCGTCTTAGGACGGGTTCACCGGCGCATCGCTCACGGCCCCGCGGGCCGGGTTCTACTTCTCGGTCTGCCCGCCGCAACTCCTGCGCCTGGCAGCCAAATCCCTTATTCTGAAACAGGTGTATCCGGCCCTCTTTCACATCGGATCGATTCTGATTCCGTCCTACGGCGTAGTCACCGCGATGGGCGTGTTGCTGGCGCTCGCTCTGTCCCAGCGCACCGCCCGCATCGCCGGCGTGGACGCCGCCAAAGTGTGGAACCTCTCGATCCTGAGCTTGTTCGCCGCGCTGGCCGCAGCACGGCTGCTTTTGGTCGTCGTCAACTGGAGTGCCTTGCGCCTCCATCCCGCATGGCTGCTGGGGCTGGCGATGGTCCATCATCCCCTGCTGGCCTGCGTGGGCGCACTAGCGGGCGCCGCCTGCGCGGCGTGGTATGCCCGCCGCAGCGGCCTTTCTTTCCGCGCCACGGCCGACGCGCTCGCCGCCCCACTCGCCCTGGGCCTGGCCTTCGAGCAACTGGGCGAGCTCGCCGCCGGCTCGGGCTACGGCGTCGACGCCGGACCCGGCGTCCGCTGGGCCGTCACCTACACCAACCCGCTGGCCGCTATCTGGAGCGGCGCGCCGCTGGGCGTTCCATTGCATCCCGTGCAAGCCTACGCGGCCCTCGCTTTCCTCGCGCTGGCCATTCTGCTGTGGGTCTGGCTGCCCCTCGAGCGGCGCCAGGGCGACGTGGCCGGCCTCTGGCTGATGGGAGCCGGAGTGGCCATTTTCTTCACCGAGATGTGGCGCGATTGGGTGGGCCGTGGCTCGCTCTTCCATGGCGCAATCGACGGACCGCAGATCGCCGCAGTATTTCTCGTGCTCGCCGGTGCGCTGGTCCTGCGCGAACGCAAAGGCGCGCCGCACGCCAACCGCCAAGCCGCGCCCGTCGGCGAAAGCCAAGGCGTCGCATGAGCGCCCAGCGCACCATCGCCGTGCCCGCCGAAGCGCATGGCCGGCGCCTCGACCAATTTCTCGCCGCGCAACTCGACGGCGTAAGCCGCTCGCGCGTGCAGTTGCTTCTGGATCAGGGCGACGTGCTGGTCAATGGCGGCCGCGAGAAGCCCTCGTTCAAGCTGCGCGGCGGCGAGCAAATTCAGATCACCGGCGAGCCGCATCCCACCCCGCTCAAGGCCGTACCTGAAGCGATTCCGCTCGATGTGGTCTATGAAGACGCCGACCTGGCCGTGGTGAATAAGCCGGCGGGCATGATGGTGCACGCAGGCTCGGGCCGGAACGATGCCGCGCGCAGCCGGGGAACGCTGGTAAATGCGCTGCTTCATCGCTTCAATACGCTCTCCTCCACAGGCGGCGAACTGCGTCCCGGCATCGTGCACCGGCTCGACAAAAACACCAGCGGACTGATCGTGGCGGCCAAGAACGATCGCGCCCACGCGGCTCTGGGCGCCATGTTTGCCGGCCGCCACGTGCAAAAAACCTATCTCGCGCTGGTGCACGGCGCTGTGGCGCGCGAAAAAGGCGCCATCACCGCCGCCGTCAGCCGCGATCCCGTGCGGCGCACGCGCATGACCACGCGGCCTTGCCACAACGCCCGCTCCGCCATCTCGCACTACGAAGTGGTGCGGCGCTTGACCACCCGCTTCGGCAAATTCACTTTGCTCCGCGTGCGCATCGAAACCGGCCGCACCCACCAGATCCGCGTACACATGGCCTCCATCGGCCATCCTGTAGTGGGTGACACGCTTTACGGCGCCGCGGCGCAGTTGACCGCGCAACCGGAAGTGCGTGAAGCGGGATCCGTGCGCCAAATGGCCGAGCCGGAGCGGCTGAGGCTGGAGCGCAACTTTCTCCACGCGGCGAAACTCGATTTCCTGCACCCTCTCACGGGCAAGCCGCTCCAACTCGAGGCGCCGCTGCCCGATGAGTTGACTGCTTTCCTTTTCCGCCTGGAATCCATCTAATCAGCAGGAGGCTTCCGAAAGCTCAGCTTCCTGGCTCTGCGGAGGCATTCCGGAGGTAACCCCCGTGAGTGCGCCACCAGGCACATCGATTGGTAAAATAAGACCGTGATGAACAATCAGCTTTCTAAGCCTCAGCCAAGTTCAGATCCGCTGCTGCGGCGCCTTTTATCCGTCGCGCTGGCGGCTGCCCTCCCCTGTGCCGCGGCGCTTGCTCAGCAACCCGCGCAAAACGCCGCAGCTCCGCCTGCTCCACACGCCGCGCAACCCGCGCAGCCGGGCGCGGCGCCCGCCGACGTCGGCACGCCCACGCTCAGGATCCCCGTCAACGAGGTCAGCCTCATCTTCACCGTTACCGACAGGCATGGGCACTACATTTCAAACCTCAACCAGAGTGACTTCGCTCTGCTTGACGACCAAAAGGCCCCGGAGCGCGTGAACTCCTTCCATCAGCAGATCAATCTGCCCCTGCGCGTGGGCATTGTCATTGACTCCAGCAGTTCGATCCGCTCCCGTTTCCAGTTTGAGCAGCAATCGGCCGTCGAGTTTCTGCTGGACGTGCTCAAGGCGCGCAGCGACCGTGCCTTCGTGATGGACTTCGCTGAGACCTCAACGGTTGACCAGGACTGGACCAACAACATGGATGCGCTGGAGAACGGCATCAACCGGGTGCACCCGGGTGGCGGCACCGCCCTCTTCGACGCTGTTTACACCGCGTGCCGCGACAAGCTGTTGACCGAGCGCGGCCCTGAACCCGTGCGCAAGGCGATCATCGTCATCTCCGACGGCAACGACATCGTAAGCCGCGTCTACTTGCCTGAAGCCATCAAGGAATGCGAACGCGCCGAGACCATCATCTACGCCATCAGCACCAACTGGACGCCCAGCCGCGGTCCCGGAGACAAGATCATGCAGGAACTCGCCGAGGAAACCGGCGGCGAAGTTTTCTTCCCTCCATCCGTCGAAGAAATGGCGGCCAGCTTCAAGAACATCGAGGAAGAACTGCGCAGCCAGTATGCGCTCGTCTACACGCCCGCCGACTTCAAGGCCGACGGCTCGTTCCGCACCATTTACCTTTATTGCTACGATCGCCACTACACGGTCCGCGCGCGCACGGGCTATTTTGCGCCGCGCGAATAACCGGAGTGCGGGCGGCGCCATTCGGCGTCATGTTCTACAGCGTGTTTTAAAAATAGTTTTGTAACAAGGGCACGAGTTCACTCGTGCCGAAAAGCCCGTGAAAATAAGGGATTTTAACCCCTCAGGGATCATGGCTGCAACGCGGCTGTCATTTTTGAAACACGCTCTACAGCATGTTTAAAAATAGTTTTGTAACAAGGGCACGGCTTTAGCCGGGCCGAAAAATGCAGGAAAATACAGGGGCTTTAGCCCCTGAGGGATGACAACGGAAATCTACGCAACCATTTTTGAAACACGCTCTAGGGACTCTGCCTTGAAAGGGCGCGGTTTTCGCCGCGCCCTTTCTCTTGATTGCGCCGATTCCTCTTTCCTTCTATACACCGTGTCCCAAATGAGGACGATCCCCCGCCCGTTTGTCCGGAATTGAATCAGGTCCCGATTTGTTTCCGGACAGCCTCATCCATTCCACCCGCCGCACGATGAAATAGATGGGAGAGATTCGAGGCATCTCAATGAGATTTGCCGCGGAGTGAGGGATTCCCCGTGATCCGGCAGGCAATATCGTGTGACATTTGCGCATCGGAGAAGCGCCAGACCAACCACTGGTTTGTCGCCTACGAACAAGCGGGGGAGCTTCGCGTCAGCGGCTGGAGCTCGCGCCATCGCCTGCGCCCGGGCTCCAAGCATCTCTGCGGGCAAACCTGCCTGCACAAGCTGGTGGACGAATTCATGGCCAAATCCATCGCCGTGCGCACGCAGCGCCCGGTGGATGAGGCTGAACCGGTAGTGCGGCCGGGCGTCGATGCCAGCCTCACCTCCGCCGCGGCTCACGCAGAGCCGGAATCGTCCGCGCGATTGATCGGGCCTCCTGTGCCGGCGCCGCCCAAGCCTGGGTATCGTCCTCAGCCTGAATTGGTGACCATGCCGGCGCGGCCGCATCCAGAGGATCCCGCTCCTGTCCCCGTAGAGACGCTGCGCTACGCTTCGCGCAGTTGGCGCGCCGAAGCCTGGGAACGCGAACGCGAACGCGAACTGCGCGCCGTCGAGAATCGTCCTGACATCGCCGCGCGCCGCCGCTCCAGCGCTTAACACGAACTGCAAATAGGAAGGCTCTTATGTGGATCGATCTGACCTTGGCGCTTCTGGCTCTGCTTCCATTCCTTTCCAGGAAGCCGCTTCACGCGTGCAATTCCGCTCGTCTCCGCGGTTGAGCCGAACGTCAGTCGTCTTCAGTGGCGGCGTCTATTCCGCAAGCAGCGCCAGCAACCCATCCTCGTCAAGAACAGGGATCCCTAGTTCGCGCGCACTGTCCAGCTTCGAACCCGCCTCCTCGCCGGCCACCACGTAGCTGGTCTTCTTGCTCACCGACCCCGCAGTCTTGCCCCCGGCGGCCTCGATCTTTTGCTTGGCCTCGTCGCGCGTCATCGTGGGCAGTGTCCCGGTCAGCACAAAGGTCAGGCCTGCAAGCTGCGCCGAGCGCTGTTTCTTCTCCGCCGTCATGTCCACCCCTGCTTGCCTCAGGCTGTCGACAAGCGCCCGGTTCGCCGGCTGCGCAAAAAACTCCAGGATGGCCTCGGAAATGCGCGGGCCGACCTCTTCCACACGCTCCAGATCTTCGGCCGACGCGGCCATCAGCGCCTCCATCGAACCGAACTCCTGCGCCAGCAGTTCTGCGGTGCGCTCGCCAACGAAGCGAATCCCCAGCCCCATCAGCACCCGCGCCAGGCCGGCGCGCTTCGAATCCTCAATCTCCTTGAGGAGCGTCTTCGAGGCTTTCGGGCCGAGCAGCCCCTCTGTCTTGGCTTCGTCAAGTCCGGTAGCCTTATTCTTGCGCGTGACCTTTTTTTCAAGCGAGAGTAGCTCTTGCTCGTCAAGTTCGTAGAGATCGGCAACACTCTTGACCAGCCGCTTTTCCGCCAACTGCTCCACCACCGCGTCGCCCAGCCCTTCGATGTTCATCACTTCGCGGCGGCCAAAGTGCAGCAGGCTCTCGCGCAGCTTGGCCGGGCAATCGGCATTCACGCAGCGCCAGTCCACTTCGCCTTCCGCGCGCACCACCCGGCTCCCGCACTCCGGGCATTCAGCCGGAAAGACAAAGTCCTGCTCCCCGCGCGGGTGATCGTTGTCCTCAATCACCTCCACAACCTTCGGGATCACGTCGCCCCCGCGCTCCACCTTCACCCAGTCTCCGAGCTTCAGCCCCAGCCGCTCGATAAAATCCGCGTTGTGCAGCGTGGCGCGGCTCACGGTGGTGCCGCCGATGAAAACCGGCGTCAGCTCCGCCACCGGCGTCAGCTTGCCGGTGCGGCCCACCTGCACCGCAATGTGGTTGACCTGTGTCACGCCCGCTTTGGCCGTGAACTTAAACGCAATCGCCCAGCGCGGCGCGCGGCCCGTGTAACCCAGCCGCTGTTGCGTGGCGTGGGCATCCACTTTCAAAACCACGCCGTCGATCTCGTAGCCTAGCGTCGCGCGCTTCGCCTCGGCATCGTCGATAAATTTGAGCATCTCCTCGGCGGAGCCGACGCGGGCGCGATGCGAGTTCACGCGAAAACCAAGGGTAGCGAGAGCGTCGAGCGTGGCCGTCTGGCCTTGCGGCCAATACTCGCCATCGACGAGCAGAAAGTACGCAAAAAACACTAGCCGCCGGTTGGCGACGATCGAAGGCTCCAGCGTGCGCAGCGTGCCCGCAGCCGAGTTGCGCGGATTGACAAACACTGGCAGCCCATCCCGCTCTCGCTCTTCGTTCATGAGCAGGAACGCCGCCTCCGGCATCACCACTTCGCCGCGCACTTCAAATGCCCGGCCCAGCGGTAAGCCCGCCTTTTTCAGGCGCTCGGCCGGAATGTTGAGCGGAATACTGCGAATCGTTCGAATGTTCGAGGTAACGTCTTCGCCGGTCTGCCCGTCGCCGCGCGTCAGCCCCATCGCCAGCCGCGCTCCGCCGTTCGCGCCCGGCTGGTAGCTGAGCGCCACGCTCAGTCCATCGAGCTTCAGCTCGGCTGTGTATGCAACGGGCAGATTGCCGGCCAGTTCGCGCACTCGGGCGGCCCAGTCGGCCAGCTCCTCGGCGGAATAGGCATTGTCGAGCGAGAGCATGGGCCGCGAGTGCTGCGCCTTCTTGAAGCCCTCAGCTGGCTTGCCGCCCACGCGCTGCGTCGGCGAGTCCTGCGTGACGAGCTCGGGGTGCGCCGCCTCCAGCCGCTTCAGCTCGTTCATCAGCGCGTCGTATTCGGCGTCGCTGATCTCGGGCGCATCGAGAACGTAGTAGAGGTGCTCGTGGCGGCGCAACTCCTCCCGCAGCTTCTCGATCTTTTCTGCCGCGTCCCGCTCGCTCATAGCTAAGGATTATAGTGAGGCGCCAAGGGATGCCCATCCTCCCCGGGTCTTTGTTTTTCCGGCTAGGGCGGGTTTTTCTCGATCGCAGGATCGCGCCGGCGCGCAACACCTAACTCCGTTAACTCCGCCAACCCCGCCAGCTCCGCTTACTTCGCCTCCTCCTTCAGCCCCCGGTCCTTCAGCATCGGCTCGATGCTTGGCTCCCTGCCCAGCCACGCCGCATACATCTTCTCCAGGTCCTCGGTGTTGCCGCGCGAAAGCACCATCTGCCGGAAGCGCTCGCCGTTGGCGCGCGTCATACCGCCATGGTCCTCGAACCACTGGAAGGCGTCGTCGTCCAGCATCTCCGTCCACAGGTACGCGTAGTAGCCGGCCTGGTAACCGTTGGCCCAGATGTGCAGAAAGTAGCTGGAGCGGTAGCGCGGAGGCACATACCGGATCCATAAATGCGTCTTTTTGAGCGCTTCCTCCTCAAACGTGTCCGGATTCTCGAGCGGCGCGCTCTTGGGCAGCGTGTGCCATTCCATGTCCAGCCGGGCCGCCGCTAGAATCTCTGTCAGATCGTAGCCCTGGTTGAACGTCTTCGCCTTCTCGATCTTGGCCGCCAAATCCGCGGGCATTGGCTCGCCGGTTTTATAGTGCCGCGCGTAGTGCGCGAAGACCGCGGGATAGCTGGCCCAGTGTTCGTTGAACTGCGAAGGAAACTCGACAAAGTCCCGCGGAACCTGCGTGCCCGACAGGCTGGGGTACTCCGTATCGGCAAACATGCCGTGCAGCGCGTGGCCGAACTCGTGGAACATCGTGGTCACGTCGTCGAAGCTGAGCAGCGCCGGCTGCCCCGGCGCGGGCTTCTCAAAGTTGGCCACGTTAAAAACCACCGGCAGTTGGCCCAGCAGTTTCGACTGATCGACCAGCGTGTCCATCCACGCGCCGCCGTTCTTGTTGTCGCGCTTGAAGTAGTCGCAATACCACAGCGCCAGCGGCGCGCCGTCGGCGTCGAACACTTCAAACACGCGCACGTCCGGCTGCCACACCGGAATGTCCTTGCGCTCCTTGAAGGTCAAGCCGTAGAGTTCGTGCGCCGCGTAGAACACCCCTTTTTCGAGCACGTTGTTCAGCTCGAAATAGGGCTTGATCTGCGCTTCGTCCAGGTCGTATTTGGCCTTGCGTACCTGTTCGGCATAAAACTCCCAATCCCACGGCTCCAGTGTGAACCCCTCATGCTTCGAATCGCTCTGCGCGTCAATCAACGCCTGGATGTCTTTGGCCTCTCTGGCAGCCCGCGCCGTCGCGGCCGGCGTCAGCGCATCCAGAAAATGGATCGCCGCCTGCGGCGTCTTGGCCATTTGGTCGGTCAGGTTCCACGCCGCGTAATTCGAGTAACCCAGCAGCGCCCCCTTCTCGGCGCGTAGCTGCGCCAGCCGCGCGATCGTCGCGCGCGTATCGTTGCCGTCTCCGCGCTCGGTGCGGTTCCAGGAGTTCTCGAAAATTGCCTGCCGCGTGGCGCGGTTCGTCAGGTAGGTCAAATCGGGCTGCTGCGTGGTGTTCTGTAGCGGCGCCAGCCATCCCTGCTGTTTCCGCGCCTTCGCGTCCTCCGCTGCCCCGGCCAACTGCGCCTCGCTCAGTCCGGCCAGCGCCTTCGGGTCCGTCGTCGAGTACGCGCCCGCCTTCGTGGCCTCAAGCAATTTGGTCATGAACGAGTTCTCAAGCGTCGACTCTTCTTCGTTGATCTTTTTCAGCCGAGCTTTGTCCGCGTCGGAGAGGTTCGCGCCCGCCTTTACAAACTGCTGGTAGTCGTACTCCACCAGCCGCAGCGATTCCGGGTCGAGGCCGAGCGTCGCGCGCTTTTCGTAGATCGCCTTCACGCGCGCGAAGAGCCTGGCGTTTAAATAAATCGCGTCCTCATGGGCGGCCAGCCGTGGCGCTTCGTACTCCTGCACCTTCTGCAGCTCAGGATCGGTGTTCGCGCCGGTCACGCAATTGAACGCCGCCATCGCGCGCGTAAGCAACTGGCCCGAGCGCTCCAGCGCCGCCAGCGTGTTCTCGAAGGCCGGCGGCGCAGGATTGTTCGCGATCTCCTCAACCTCCGCGATCTGCTGCGCCATGCCCGCGTCGATGGCCGCCTGGTAGTCGCTGTCCTTGATCTGGTCGAAAGGCGGCGCGTGAAACGGCAGCGTACTGGGCGCATAAAAAGGATTGCCGGGTCCGAAGTTTGCGGCGGTCTGCGTCTGCGCTCCGCAGGCTCCGGCAGCGGCGCTCAAGACGATGGAAATTCCTGTGCTCAAAATTCTCCTCGTCATCCCATTGGTTTGTAGTTGCATCATGGCGGTATGGGCCCTTCTTTCGGCTTATCGGTCCACTCACGATTGTAGGCCAGGCACGCCGTCCTCGGACACGCGCGCGAGCCGCTTCGCTTCGCCCGCGGCATCCAGCGCGGCGATTTCTTTCGTGCGCTCAAGTCCGTATGTCATTCTCTAAAGGGTACGAAGCGCTTTCATGGAACCTGTCGCTCATTTCCTGGCCGGAGCCTGCATGGGCCGCGCCGGATTCAATCGCAAGACGGCGTATGCTACGCTCGCCGCGGTGCTGGCCTCCGAAGCTGCCGATCTCGATGTTCTTTGGGGATTCGCCGGGCCGGTTGAGGAACTCAAGCACCATCGCGGCATCACGCACACATTTTGGGCTGTGCCCGTTGTGGCAGGCGTGGTGGTGGGCGCGGTGGGACTCTTCCACCTCTGGCGCGTGCGAAACAAACACATGGGTGCCCCATCCTTTTCATCCGCGCCAGCGGACGAAAAGGGTGGGATCGCACAATCTCCGGAACCCCATGTTCAGCCGCGTCAGCCCATCCACTGGGGATGGCTCTACTTGACCGCCTTCGTCGCCGCGCTCAGCCATCTGCTCCTCGACTGGACCAACAACTACGGCCTGCGCCCATTCTTTCCCTTCGATCCCCGTTGGTATGCGGGCAACTTTCTGTTCATCGTCGAGCCGGTTCTGTGGGCAATCCTCTTCGTCGCCCTGGTTATGCCGTGGCTGCTTGGCCTCGCCGACCGCGAGATTGGCGCCCGGCGCGAGCCCTTCCGCGGGCGCGGCTGGGCCATCTTTGCTCTCGTTGCAATGCTTCTGCTCGGTTGTTGGCGCTGGGCCGAGCACGCCCAGGCTCTGGCCATGCTCGACAACACGAACATCGCCGCCGAACCGGTCACGCGCATGGCCGTCGAGCCGTATCCCGTGAACCCCTTCCGCTGGCACGCGATTCTCGAAACCGCCGATTTCTATCAGACCGCCGAAATCGACACACGGACCGGTTCCATTGACAGCGACCCGCATCGCGACGTGCTCTACAAGCCGGCCGACACCCCGGCGGTGGAAGCCGCCAAGCGCACGCCGTTGGGCCGGGTCTATCTCGACTGGGGAACCTGGGCCGTGGTGCGCGACGTCGGTCAGGCACCTGCGCCCGGCATGGATCCTCCGCAACTGCCGCCCAATCGTTCGTGGACGACCGTCGAGTTCACCGATCTGCGCTTCGACTATGCTTTCATCGGAACCCGTAGCGCCGCCGCGCGCTCGCCGCTTAGCGGCTGGGTCTACATCGTCGACGGCCGCGCCGGGGCCCTCGCGGGCGGGTCTTCGTCCGTGGGGTGGGAAGACGCCGGCGAGGCCATGGATGGCCGGGAGCAGCGGTAACGGTAGGGGATTTGTTCCTGCGGAAAACTTTATTTGCCTCGTGGAACGTCTGGGGGTTGACCGCGCCGCACGCGTACCGCAGAATAAATTCAGTCCCTTGAGTCGCAGGATCGCCGTTTCGGTTCGAGATCTCTTGGAATCCATAAAAAGAAGAGGTAGTCATGGCCGCTTATCTGCTCGTGTTGGTTGCTGTCTTCACTCGCGTATTGCCTCATGCGGGATGGTGGAACTTTACCGCTGTGACCGGCGGCCTGCTCTATTTCGGCGCGCGGCGTCCCTGGCGCGAGATGCTCGTCCCCCTCGCCGCTCTCATCGCGACAGATTGTTACCTGACGATCTTCGTCTACCACTACAGCTTCCGTTGGCAGGGCTATGCGATCACCTGGATGTGGTATCTGGCGGCCATGGCGCTCGGGTCCATCCTGCTCCGCAAGCGTGCCACCTTCGCGCGCGGGGCCGCGGGCGCGCTCCTGGGACCAACCTCGTTCTTCCTCGTCTCCAATTACGGTGTCTGGGCCAGCGGCTTCAACGGGTATCCGCACACCCTCGCCGGGCTTGGAGTCTGCTATCTGGCTGGCGTGCCCTTCTACCGCAACGATCTCGTCGCAACCTCGATCGTTCTCGGCGTGGCGCTCGGCGTGCCCGCGCTGGTGCGCAAGCTGCGCCAGCCGCTGAAGAGCGTCGAACCGGGAACTATTTGATCCCGAAGGCGCTTCAGTAACTGCTTCAGACATGCTGTTAATGGACAACCGTGTCTGCGCCAGGAGACGCTTGTAGAGTTGTTTGCTCACCATCGTGCCGTCGGAAGTCAACCATCAAGACGTAATGGCCCGTCTTTCGCGGCAGCGTCTTATCCTTCCAGCAGCTTGCCGCTGCGTTTCTTAGTCATCCACCACCACGCGAATCCCAGCACGGCCAGCGCGCCCACGGCCAAAACGGTCGCCAACGCATGACGCGTCACCAGGTCGGCAGCGCCCGGCCCCAGCTTGAGCACCAGCAGCGAGAGCGCAAGCCAGCGCACCATCCTTCCCGCGAACACGGCCAGCAGGAAGTTCCCCACCCGCATCTCAAAGACGCCCGAAGCAAAAACAAAGATCTTCCAGGGAGCCGGTGGAGGCATCATGGATGGAATCATGACTGCCAGGAACTCCTGGCGCTGAAAGCGGTCACGCAGCCGCTCGAACTTCGCCCGGTCCACGCGCTTGAGCAGGAAAAGCTCGCCCCCGGCGCGGCCCAGCCCGTAGGGCAGCAGCCCGCCGATCGCCGAGCCCGCCGCCGCCACCAGGCAGTAGAGCCAGAAGTGCCGCTTGTCGTTCCACACATAGAGGGCCAAAATCGCGTCCATGGGCACAGGAATGCTCGATGAGTCGAGCAGCGCAACCGCGCCCACGCCCCAGATCCCCCACTTCAACAGCGCCGGCAGAATCGCCAGTTTCCATTCCGCCGCAATGCGCGCAAAAAACTGCTTCAAACCCTGTCCCCTTCCGCCCTTTTCTGCGTCAATTCGGTAAGAATCATTGTACGAGGCGTGGTCTTGCAGGTGATGTTTCGGTCAATCCCTGTTTTGAAAGGGCGCGGCTTGAATCGCCGGAGGAACGCTGGAACGAAGCCGGCAAACCACCAGCTTGCGCAGGTCATTGCCGAAAATGAGAGAATGGACTGGAAGGACTTGCATACAGAGCCAGCTAGGGGGGGTCTGCCCTGAGAGGCTCCTCAGCATGGAATGCCAATTAGCGAAGCGCCAGCCGAAGTGAACGATCCCAAGGGACCAGCCGAGCCGCGTCCGCAAACTGGCAGTCCCGCACAGGAAATCTCTATCCGGGGTTCGATTTTGGGGCTGGACACATTCTCTGAGCGCGACTTGGAACCACGTGAGCCGTCCGCCCCGGTCGTCAGTAGCTCGCGATGGATCGACTACAACACCCACGAATTGCTGGAGATGATCGGCGAGCTCGAAGATGAGCGGCGCTGGTCGCGGCTGCGCGAGGGATTTTGGCTCGCGATTCTCATCCACATCCTGTTCATCTCCGCCATCACCTGGATTCCCACTTACATCTTCAAAGTTCCAAGGGTCATTGACCCCTTCGAAGCCATCAAGGAGCGCAAGGATCTCGCCTACCTTGACCTGCCGCCCGACGCGCTGCGCCAGCTCCAGTCCAAACCCGTGCCCAAGCCCCTGCCCAACAAGCCGCTCATCGACAAGCAAACGCTGGACGAGCTGAACCGCGAGTCGCCGCCTCCGCCGCCAGCACAGCAGCAGGCTCCGGAACAACCCAAGCCGCAGCCCTCGCAGCCGCCTCCGGCAAACCCGGACTCGCAGGTTGAGGCGCCGCGCCCCGCTGCCGTCCCGGCCAAGCCCAGCTTCGCCATGGGCTCGCAGAACCCCGCCGATCAGCTCAAGCAGGACATGCAAAATGCCATGCACAACCACGGGGGGCAGTCCTACGGCGATGTGCCTTCAGGCGGACTTTCAATGCATCCCGGAGCGGGCACCGGCGGCGTGCAGGTTCTTTCCGACACGCAGGGCGTCGACTTCAACTCCTGGCTGGCGCGCTGGCACTACATCACGCAAATGACCTGGGATCCGCTCATCCCCGACGAAGTCAACCCGCCCATCCTCAAGTCGGGCGTCGTAGTCATCCACTTCAAGGTTCTGCCCAACGGCCAGGTCATCGACATGCAGTTGGACGGCCGTTCCGGTGACTCGGGTCTTGACCGCGCGGCCTGGGGCGCCATCACCGGCTCCAGCTATCCCTCTCTGCCCCGCGAGTTCCACGGCCCTTACCTCGAGCTCCGCGCCTACTTCCTCTACAACATGGAGCCGCGATAGCCGGCTGGCGCCTTACGCGCCCGCCTTCGCAGGCACACTCGCGTGCCCACCTGGATCCTATGGAAAGCGCGCGGCTTCGGTCGCGCCGAAAAAACCAACGATAGAAAGCTGTAACCTTTGAGGAGAAACTCTCTGGCGCCGCCGGAAATATACTGAAAGGTGAAGCCACGGCTGCAAAGTCTACGCGCCGGCAGGGAGCGTTGCCCTCTACGCAACCTGCAAACTGCATCGCATTTCCTCGAACACCGCAGAAAGGGACTTCCCCGATGAACAGCTTCTCCAGCCGCGCCGTGCTCGCCTCCGGCAGCCGCTCTTACACCATCTACCGTCTCCCCGCGCTCGCCGCCCGCGGCTTCAATCTCTCGCGCCTTCCTTTCAGCCTTAAAATCCTGCTTGAAAACCTCCTCCGCCGCGAGGACGGCGTCAACGTAACCGCCGCCGACATCGAATTCCTCGCCCGCTGGGACGCCAAAGCCGAGCCCAGCCGCGAAATCGCCTACATGCCGGCGCGCGTCCTCATGCAGGACTTCACCGGCGTCCCCGCTGTCGTCGATCTCGCCGCCATGCGCGACGCCATCAAGACCCTCGGCGGCAATCCCGAGCGCGTCAATCCCCTCGCCCCCGCCGAGCTCGTCATCGACCACTCCGTGCAGGTCGACGAATACGGCACGCCCTCCGCCTACGCGGCCAACTCGCTCCTCGAGTTCCAGCGCAACCGCGAGCGCTACGCCTTCCTCAAGTGGGGCCAGTCCGCGTTTCGCAACTTCTCCGCCGTCCCGCCCGGCATGGGCATCTGCCACCAGGTCAATCTCGAGTATTTGGCTCGTGTAGTCTTCACCAAAGAGTCAAACAGCGGAGCTGTCGCCTATCCCGACACTCTCGTCGGCGCCGACTCCCACACCACTATGATCAACGGCCTCGGCGTTCTTGGCTGGGGCGTAGGCGGCATAGAGGCCGAGGCCGCCATGCTCGGCCAGCCCGTGAGCATGTTGATCCCGCAGGTCGTCGGCTACAAGCTCACCGGCAAATTGCGCGAGGGCGCCACCGCCACCGATCTTGTCCTCACCGTCACGCAGGCTCTGCGCATGCTCGGTGTCGTCGGAAAATTCGTCGAGTTCTACGGCCCTGGTATCGCCGAGCTGCCGCTGGCCGACCGCGCCACCATCGGCAACATGGCCCCCGAATACGGCGCTACCTGCGGCATCTTCCCCGTCGACGCCGAGACCCTCCGCTACCTGCGCCTCACCGGCCGCACAGAAGAACAAATCGCGCTCGTCAAGGCCTATTACAAAGAGCAGGGACTCTTTCACACTTCCGGCTCACCGGAGGCCAAGTACTCGCAGACCATCGAGCTCGATCTCGCCACCGTTGAGCCCAGCGTCGCCGGACCCCGCCGCCCACAGGATCGCATGCTCCTCAAGGACGCTGCCTCGAGCTTCGCGCAGCAACTCCCGTCGCTCCTGGCGCCCACGGCCAAGCCGCTCGGCTCGCGCACCGCGGCTGCCTGGCAGCGCCAAACCATCACTGACACCGCCGTTGCCGAAAAAGCTCCGTTCCATGTCACGACCACAGTCAAGGAGCGGTTCAACGTCGACCCCGATCCCTATCTCGATCACGGCTCCGTCGTCATCGCCGCCATCACCAGTTGCACCAACACGTCCAACCCCTCGGTCATGATCGCCGCCGGCCTCCTCGCCAAAAAAGCCGTCGAGAAAGGCCTCACCGTTCCGCCGTGGGTCAAGACCTCGCTCGCTCCGGGCTCCCGCGTCGTCACGGATTACTATCAGAAGGCCGGCCTGCTTCCCTATCTCGAAAAGCTCCGCTTCAACGTCGTCGGCTACGGCTGCACCACCTGCATCGGCAACAGCGGGCCGCTACCCTCCGACGTGTCAAAATCCATTGAAAAACATGGCCTCGTCGCAGTCAGCGTCCTCTCGGGCAATCGCAACTTCGAGGGCCGCGTCAATGTCGAAGTCCGCGCCAACTATCTCATGAGCCCGCCGCTCGTCGTCGCCTACGCGCTCGCCGGCCGCATCGGCCACAACTTCGACGCCGACCCGCTCGGCAACGATCCATCCGGCAAGCCCGTCTTCCTCCGCGACATCTGGCCCACCCAGGCCGAAGTCTCCGCCGCCATCGAGCGCGCCGTTTCAAGCGAGGGCTTCCGCAAGGAATACGCCACCGTGACCCAAGGCGACGCCAGTTGGCAGAGCCTCAGCTACCCCACGGGCGACGTCTACCAGTGGGAGCCGGACTCAACCTACATCCGCAAGGCGCCCTACTTCGACGGCATGACCATGGCCCCTGTGCCCGTCACAGATATCTCTGGCGCGCGTGCGCTCGCCGTCCTCGGCGACTCCGTGACGACCGATCACATCTCGCCCGCCGGCTCCATCAAAGCCAATGGACCGGCCGGCCAGTATCTATCCGCCCACGGCGTCAAGCCCGCAGACTTCAACTCCTACGGTTCGCGCCGCGGCAACCACGAAGTCATGGTCCGCGGCGCCTTCGCCAATGTGCGCCTGCGCAACAAGCTCGCGCCCGGCACGGAAGGCGGCGTCACCCGCCTGCTTCCCGAAGGCGAGCCGATGTCCATCTTCGATGCCAGCGTGAAGTATGCCGAGCGCGGCGTTCCGCTCATCATTCTCGCCGGCAAAGAGTACGGCTCCGGCTCCTCGCGCGACTGGGCTGCCAAGGGCCCAAAGCTCCTCGGCGTCCGCGCCGTCATCGCCGAAAGCTTCGAGCGCATTCACCGCTCCAATCTCGTCGGCATGGGCATCCTTCCTCTGCAATTCGCAGCAGGCGAAAACGTCGAGTCCCTCGGCCTCACCGGCGAGGAGGTCTACGACTTTCCCGGCCTCACCACGCTCCTCAAGGACCGCTTCGCCAACGGCCGCACGCTCCGCGTCAAAGCCGCCGGCAGCGACGGCAAGGTCAGCGAGTTCTACACAACGGTGCGTATCGATACGCCGCGGGAGATCGAGTACTACCGGCACGGCGGCATCCTGCAGTACGTCCTGCGCCAGTTGGCGGCAAAATAGGGTTGGCGAGCTAACGCATTTCTCCCAATGGTGTATAGGGGTTCAAGACCGCAAAGTTGACGCGAACCCCAGTGAGCGGCAACCTTCGAACCATTGAGCACTTTACAGGATTGGGAGAAATGCCTTAAGCCGCTCGGCGCCTGACCCTGTAGCGGGTCTCCTGCAGGTATAGACCAAGGCACAATCGCTAAGTGGCTTTTCATCAGAAAAAGCTGCCTTAACTACAGTCAATATGGCCATAGTTGCAGGAGGCGGTCGTAGGAGTCCCGGGTCGCTCGTACCTTCCTCTGGCCGGCGGACCGCCTTAACTCAGTGTGGCCGTTGGTTTTACTTTGTGCTGGGCCGCACTTGTATCGTGTGCGGGCCCAAGTTATCTTCTAGTTAGTAACTGCCGATTACTTACTTTAGCCCATTGTCCCTCCGTAACTTGATTCTTCCGCCAATACTCCGCATTTCCCTTGACACTTGTGCAAATTGTGACCTATAGCCATTGCAGCAAGACGCCGTCATGCTTCCCGCGGTTGCAAAATTGCCTGAGGGCGCTTTCCCTGTCTCTTTGAGGTTTTTCCCAGCCCCTCTGCGGTATTTCTGGAGCAGTTTATTTGCGGCATTGCTGGAGTTGCGCCATGTGGCTTTTTCTTGAGAGAAAGCCGCATTGGGAAGCATGACAGGGATAGCACGATCAGCTGAATCGCAACAGTATCGCTCACCTCACCCAGGCGCCCGCCGGGCTGGGTGGGGTGAGCCGCCGGCTGGCAGGCGCGTATCACCTGCCCTCCGGCTGTGCAGCCCGATGGCCCTGTTGATGCACGCAGGAATACGGAATGCAAGAATGCAAGAAAATTCGCGCCGGAACAAGGAGAATTGGCAAATGAAAATCACCCGTATCTTTTCGCTATTCGTCACGTTGACGATTCTTGCGTGGAGCCCGTTCGCCATGGGCTCATGCGTCACAACCGTCGCTACAGGCTCCTGTCCAGCAAGCGGGGCGTACCCCCAGAGCTCGAGTTTCACCGAGAGCAATGGCTATAACACCTACGTCGACAATGGCGTAACGGGCGGGTATGGCGTCACCCCTGAAACTCAGACGCTGACCGCCAACAGCGGCTCGAGCTGGTCCGTGTTGTCCGATTTTGGGGCCAGCACGCACCAGTTGGCTTTCCCCATCACCGAGCAAGCCTACAACGCCGAGACGGTGGACAACTTCACCAACATCGTCGCGACCGCCAATGATACCATTCCCAGCAACTCCGGCACCGGGGTAGAGGCGGGCCTCCTGATCTATCTCGATAGTTGGGGCAAACAGATCGAGATCCAGCACTACGTAGAGAACGAGTCGACCTGCAACGGCACCACCCCGGTAAAGACAAGCATCCAATTTGGCGGGTCCTACGGCGTCCCGACCAATTCCTGGGACCTGTGCTACACCGGATCGATGTACTACTGGCAGATCGTCGGCAGCGGCAGCTCCTGGGGCTTCACCAGCGGCAGCATGGAGCTCGTCTCCATGATCAAGTACCTGGAGACCAACGGGTACCTGCCGACCAGCAGCACGCTCAACGACATGAGATACGGCTTCATGATCTACACCACCACTTCGACACAAGAGACCTTCACGCTCAACAACCTCTCGATCCTCCACAACGTTTCTTCGGGCAGCCCGACCATCGCGCTTTCTCCCACCAGCCTCAACTTCAGCGCAACGGTGGGAGGAGGGAATCCATCCGCGCAGAATGTCACCGTGAGCAACTCCGGCGGCGGCACGCTGGCGTCCCCGACCACCTCGATCAACTACAGCCAGGGCAGCGGCTGGCTCAGCGTGAACTGCACGGGCAGCTCAGCTCCCTATACGTGCGCCACGCAGCCGGCTACCGGCAGCCTCGCGGCCGGAACCTACAACGCCACGGTGAGCGTCGCGAGTTCGGGAGCGACCAACACGCCGCAGACCTATACGGTCGCGTTTACCGTGAATGCGGCGCCGCCGGCCATCTCGCTTTCTCCCACCAGCCTGAGCTTCAGCGCCACGCAGGGCGGCGGGAACCCGTCCGCGCAGAACGTTACTGTGAGCAACTCCGGCGGCGGCACGCTGGCGGTTCCGACAACCTCGATCACCTACCACAGCGGAAGCGGCTGGCTCACTGTGACCGAACAGGGCAGTTCGGCCCCCTATACATTGGTCACCCAGCCGGCTACCGGGAGCCTCGCCGCCGGGACCTACACCGCCACGGTGAACGTCTCCAGTGCGGGAGCGAGCAACTCGCCGCAGAGCTATACGGTCTCGTTTACCGTGAATGCGGCGTCGCCGGCCATCGCGCTTTCTCCCACCAGCCTCAACTTCAGCGCAACGGTGGGAGGAGGGAATCCATCCGCGCAGAATGTCACCGTGAGCAACTCCGGCGGCGGCACGCTGGCGTCTCCCACCACCTCGATCAACTACAGCCAGGGAAGCGGATGGCTCAGCGTGAACTGCACGGGCAGCTCGGCCCCCTATACGTGTTCCACCCAGCCGACTACCGGCAGCCTCGCGGCCGGAACCTACAACGCCACGGTGCAGGTCTCGAGCGCAGGAGCGAGCAACTCGCCGCAGAGCTATACGGTCGCCTTTACCGTGAATTCGGGATCGGCGGCGATCGCATTTGTGCAGGTCAACGCCGCGACCGTCAGTAGCGCCAACACCGAGACGCTCGCCTTTGCATCCAACACCACAGCGGGCGACATGATCCTGGTAGGGTTCGATATGGCCAGCGGCTCGCCTACCTCAGTTACCGACACGCAAGGGAACACGTTCGTCCAGGTCGGCAGTACGCTGACTAACCCGAATGGGCACCTGGCCGCGCTCTACTACGCCGCCAACATCAAAGGAGGCGCCGACTCGGTGACCGTTAACATTTCGGCCACCGCCAACTTCCTTCAGGAGTACCTGACGGAATACTCGGGCGTGGCCACAAGCAGTCCGATCGATGTACAGGCCGGCGCTGTAGGCAGCTCCAGCACGGTTTCCAGCGGCAATGCAACTACGACCGTCGCCAACGACCTGATCTTTGGCTACATGGACAACGGCGGCAGCGGTTCGGCGGGATCGGGCTTCATGCTCCGCTCCAACTTCAGCGGCAACGTGGTCGAGGATGAGGCAGCCGGCGCCCCCGGTTCTTATGCCGCCACCGGAACCGCCAACGCCTCCTGGACGATGCAGATGGCCGCGCTCAAACCGGCGTCTACGGGCGGCGGGTCGCCGACCATCTCGCTGTCTCCCACCAGCCTGAGCTTCAGCGCCACGCAGGGCGGCGGGAACCCGTCCGCGAAGAACGTTACCGTCAGCAACTCCGGCGGCGGCACGCTGGCGTCTCCCACCACCTCGATCAACTACAGCCAGGGCAGCGGCTGGCTCAGTGTGAACTGCACGGGCAGCCAGGCCCCCTATACCTGCTCCACGCAGCCAACGACCGGCAGCCTCTCGTCGGGAACCTACAACGCCACGGTGAGCGTCGCGAGCACGGGAGCGACCAACACGCCGCAGACCTATACGGTTGCGTTTACCGTGAATCCGGTATCGTCGCCGACCATCTCGCTATCCCCAACCAGCCTCACCTTTACCGCCACGGCGGGCGGCGGGAACCCGTCCTCGCAGAATGTCACCGTGAGCAACTCCGGCGGCGGCACTCTGGCGGTCCCGACCACCTCGACCACCTACCACAGCGGAAGCGGCTGGCTCAGCGTTCAGGTTCAGGGCAGTTCGGCCCCCTATACGTTGGTCAATCAGCCGACTACCGGGAGCCTTTCGGCCGGAACCTACACCGCCACGGTGAGCGTCGCGAGCACGGGAGCGACCAACACGCCGCAGACCTATAGCGTCACCTTTACCGTGAATTCGGGATCGGTGTGCACCATAACCGCCGCGCTTGGCGTGTGTCCGTCGAGCGGGTTGTACTACGACACAGGGCTCAGCCCGACTACGTGGGGGCAAATCACGCAAAACGACGTGTGGAGCCCGCCTTCCACGTGGAGCCAGACGATGTATACGACCAACCCCGGGAACTGGTATATCGTAGCCAACTTCCCGACGGACAGCTCGGGAGCTATCCACTCTTACCCCAGCGCAGCGATTCAGTACTACGAGTCTGGACAGACTAGCGATCCCAACCCGACGCTGGACAGCTTCAGCGAAATCGTCGGCACGTTCTCGGAGACGGCCCCCAGTGCGTCGACGGGTGTAGTCAGCGATATTGGCTACGACATGTGGTTCAACAATTGGGCCAGCGAGATCATGATCCAGCACCAGAACATCAACACCGACGTGTGCACGGACTGGACCACCGTCATCGCCACCAACGTCCAATTCGGCGGGTCGAACGGCGTCCCGACACAGACCTGGAACCTATGTCAAAACGGCACCTTTGGCTCGTCGAATCCGGAGCTCATCTGGCAGTACTATACGACTGCCGGCAGCAAGACTTTTGGCGAGAGCTCCTCGAGCGTGGACATCTACGCCATGCTCAAGTACCTGGAGGGCCACGCCATATGCAAGACCTCGAGTGGTACTACGGCCTGCCTGCCGTCGGGTAGCACGCTCACCCAGTTCGGCTATGGCTTTGAAATCAGCACCACGGACGGGGTAAACCAGACATTTACGGTGAACAGCTTGACACAGACCGCCCAATAGTTGAACGAGAGCGGGAGAAGCAAATCATCTTCTCCCGCTCTCACCCCTTTTTGTCCCAGTAGCATTCTGGGACCCCCGAGAAAACACCATTGCCGTCCCTTCCACGCGTTCCGGCAAAGCAATAGCAGCTCCATTGCGTACTGCGGAATGCACGGTGAAACGACTTAGCCGCGTGCTTCCGCAGGCGCATGAAAAGGAGAATCTATGCAACACCGGACAATTTCCCAAACCCTGTCATGGTTCGCCGTCGCATCCCTGGCGCTGGCGATTGTATTCTCGCCAGCCCGCGCCAACGCCTCGGGGGAATTCTGCAACTCGTGGCTCTCGCCACTGACGACCGGCGGCTGGACCAGTTTGACGCTTGTGGTCGTAGGCGATATATCGCTGGACGACATCCAAGCCTCTCTGGCCCCTGGGCTCGATCCGTTCTATGCGTACAACCCGTCCACCGCCAAGGTCAGCATGTCGTACAACCCAGCCACAGGCAAGACAACAATCACATTCACTGGAGGCCCGCTTCCACAGGGCTTCACGAATATTCCGGGGCATGACCCGCATGTCGGTATTGCCAACATCACCAACGGAGGTTGGTGTAGCCTTATTACCTATACATGGGGCAAGGCCGGCCCCCCGACAACCCAAAGTGGGCCCGCGGTCGGCGTCGAAAACAATAACGGCTTTCCGGCTAATCCAACGGGCTACTATATCCTCTACCTCCAGTACACACAGGGCAGCCCAGCCACTGCAGGCGGCACATGGGCAGAAATCCCTTACAGCGGAAGCCTCCCGACGTGGACCCTCGTCACGGGCAAGGCCTCACCCTCCAACCCGGTTACCTTCAATAATGCCGGCTACTGGACCAGCACCACCGAGATTCCGCTGGACGAACTCAATTATGGCTATATGAATCCAGGCAGCCCGGCCTTTGGGAACGCGTGGCACCAGTTGGCCGATCCGCCCCCGCTCACTACGCAGGTGCCCTGATCTCTTGTGCCCGAAGGCGGCTCGGGGTGGAGGTACCTGCTCCTGGCCGGGGCTGTGTGTTGCGGGGCGCTGCTCTTCGCGCCTCGCAGCGTTTTTGTCCCAGTAGTAGTATTCTGGAACTTCCGAGGAAACGCTTCTTCGAGCAGCCCGGCCATCTCGCTTGTCTCCTCATCTTCTCTAGACATTTATGAGGTGGGTTCTGGTATTGTGCAGGCCCCAGTTATCTTCGAGTTACTAACCTCCGATTACTTACCTTAGCCCATTGTCCCTCCGTAACTTGATTCTTCCGTCAATACTCCGCATTTCCCTTGACACTTGTGTCAATGGCGATCTAGAGGTTGAAGACTGTAAGCAAATCCCCAATGACGAAAAGGAGGTTTCTCTGTGAGAAACAACTCTGTTTTCTCTCTCACCGTGCTAGTGGCGCTGGTTATTCTCGCTTCTAGCTCGTTCGCTATGGGCCAATATGTTTGCTCCACTTCCTCCGCGAGCGGCATCTGCGGACCGTACAACGACACGGATGTCACCGATAATGGCGGCGGCAACTCCAATGTCCAGAACGACGTCTGGAACCCTCAAACCGGATGGTCGGAGACGCTGTACACGGTCTCCGAGGGGAGATGGTGGGTGGCGGCCAAGATGGCCTCGGGCTATACGGGCGTGCAATCGTACCCCGACACGGACATCCTGTTCAGCAGTTGGTTGCCGAGCGCCAATCCCAAAATCAACAGCTTCTCCTACATGTACTCCTCGTTTGTGAGCACAGTACCCACCAGCTCTGGTACCATCGAAGACTCCGGCTACGACATGTGGTTCAACAGTTACGGCAACGAGGTGATGATCCAGAACCAGGTCGTCAACCGCAGCGCGTGTACCCAATACATGACCGTACTGGCCACCAACCTCACCTTTGGCGGGACGCACGGCGTCCCATCAAATAAATGGAACCTGTGTCGGAACGGCGGTGCGGGTTCGGAACTCGTCTTCCAGTGGGTCCCGCCGACGGGCACCTCTACGAATTTTGGCGTCTCTTCCGGGACCGTGGACATCTACGGCATGCTCTCGTACCTGGGGACCAACGGGTACTTGGCGTCGACCTCCACGATTACCGCGATCCAATACGGTTTCGAAATTGGCAGCACGGGCGGCACAACCGAGAACTTCTACGTGGACGCCTTCTCGCTTACCGCCAGTCACTAAGCGGGCAGGCACTGTCAGCGCCTTGCTGACAGCGGCTTCCAGCTTCACCTGCACTGCGCGATCTGCCGGGAGCTTGGTCTGGAATACCACAGGGTGCGCTTCCGCACCACGGGCTAACGGCAGATCATTGAGGTGCACCTTCTGTTTCCTGGAGGTGCACCTCCTGTTTCCTTGCAGCATGAGGTTAGGCGAGGCCTACCGGCTGGCGGCACTGGTTGAAGGGCGGCTGGCGCGCGGTCTGGAGATACCGAACGGCGTGACGAGTAAGCGTCCTAAGTTCCCCTCTAACATAGCCATCGGGGAACTTATAGCGGGTCTCCTGCGAGTGTAGACCAGGGCACAATCGCTAAGTGGCTTTTTCATCAAGAAAAAGCTGCCTTGAATACTGTCCGAAATGGCTCATAGCTGCAGGAGAACCGCCGTAAAACTCTTATAACCTTCCCAAGTTCCGAGAAAGACCGAAACTGCGAAAAACTCTGGACACTACCGGATCGGGAAGCGGCGCGAGCGGGGCTCACTCATTTCCTGCGGAGCGGTCAGGCTACGGCAAGGGCTGGGCGCCCTCCGATACATCCCGCGCTGAATGCGGCTGAGTGCGATGCCCTTGACAGCGTTTGTACAGTTCCAGACCTAGACGAGAAGGAGTGATGTCAAAGCTTTCCGTGGGAATGTAAGACGTGAAATCGAAAACTTTTTCAAGTAATTCCGAATTAAATAAATATGCGATATCCACAGCAAGCCTGGACAGATCGTAGATACCAGTAAGTCGAACCATCTCTTCTGGCGTAAAGATGATTCGAACCGAGGGAAGATCCCGAGTTTCAGACATTACCTCCATTACCTTCTTGCATGCAGTAACGAAGATCCGGCTCTGGATCGGTGTAACATGCACGAGAAGATCGACATAGACGTTATTGGAATCGTCCGGCGCTTCGACAGTGCAAGATGAGGCCAGTAGACCTACCCATAACTGCTTGGTCAAATCGTCGTGCGCCCATGACCCATATTTAAGTAAGCTGGCGACAACGCGCGGATGAGCGCGCATCCTGTCGGCGCCGGGTTCGGAAGCCAGGAGCTTTTCCGCACCGAGCGCAATCTCCAAAGCGTTCTCGGTTCTGGGCTGATCCAGTTCTTCGCCAAGCAAGAGAATGGCTTCCTTGGCTTCGGCCCCGCATAGCCGGTACAGAAACAGGGTCGTCCGGAGCATCCTGAACGTATATAAGGCGTCTTTCGGATCCGTAAGAACGATTACGTTCCTGAGCAGAACATCCCAAAGGTCTGTATCCACGCCTGACGGCAAAACAAACGATAACCCGATGCCATCTTCGCCATGCCAAACAACCCGCGCCTGCACTGCAATCTGATACTCGGAACTTTTCTCCGGCGAACCTTCCACTTCCAGCGTCAACGGGATCAGCTCACCAAGGGGCCAGCGTTCTTCGGTAAGCAAATAAAGCCCACCCGAGCCGATATTTCTTATGGTGAATGGCTTTGAAGCCGGGTTGCTCGCCTGCCGGGCTGCAAACCCAGACGGGATTCGTCTTTCAGCCCGCGGCTGCTCCGGATACCCGATCCTCCGGAGCCAGCGCTTCCATTCATTCACTTTGGTCATTTCTTCAAAGTTCCCACTTCATTTCGGAGTCCGGGTGTGGCCGTTGTCCTGGAAACTTGGGGCCGCACGGCCGGTAGTGTAGCCCCGCCCTGAATGCCTTTATTGATGGACATGATACTACGCAGACAGTTGAACCTCACAGACGCCTTTGTGGCTCCAAGCCGCCGACGCCCATAAGTAGCCACCCGTCTTCCATTTCCCTATTCGGCGCCTGCCGGCGACCCGTAGTAGGCCCAAAACCCGATTGGCGGCGAATAGCCGGTAATGCGTCAGCCGCGGCAAATTACGCGCAAGTCACAGCTGCTACTCCACTGGAAGCGCCATGCACGCTCAGGAAGGATTGCCGGGCAGTACCGGCCCTCGACTGCGGCGCCAAAAGCAACTCCATCCGGCCACAGCGAACTAACGCTGGTTCGCGCGATTTGCACAGTTTCCAGTGCAAATCCTCGAAAAAAACGCCAGAACCACTTTATTGTGAAGATTTTGTTCGATCAGCCATTTGTTCTATTAGGTTAAAGCAAATGATCGAGGGTGCAAGTCACTGAATAAGACCACTTAACCACAAAAAGTGGCTGGGGGTAACGATCCACCGAGAAGTCATACGGCCCTGGGCGCGTTTTAACCGCTTGAGTTTTCAATTCGGAAAACCCGGTAGACCTGTTTTTCCCTAGTCCCTAGTCTTTCTCCAGTACCTCGTCCAGCAATCCGCGCAGGTTGGCGGCGCGCGCGTGGCCCAGTTGCAGATCGGCCGACGTGGCCTGCGACAGCTCATCGGCCAGGTTCAGTGCGGCCAGCACGGCCACGCGCAGCGAATCCGCTGTCCGTCCCTGCGCCGCCACGGCGCGCATCTTGGCGTCGACCACCGCCGCCAGTTCGCGGATGTGTACCGTGTCCTGTCCGGAAAGATGGTAGAGCTGGTCGTAGATCTCCACCGTCACGTAGTTGCCCGGATTGTTGCGCGCCGGATTGTTGCGTGTCTGTTCGGCCATCATTGTGCCTCACAGTTCCAGCGCATCCAGCTGCTTCAGCAGCCGCTCCACCCGCTGCCGCACCTGGTCGCGTTCCGCGCGCAGCACGCCCAACTCGCGCTGCAGTTGCTCTATCGCCGGCGACTGCTCACGCAGTTGCCCTTCGGCCATCGTAGCGCGCTCCTCGGCGGCGGCCCGCGCCTGCCGCTCCCGCTTCACCAGCTCCACGGCACGCCGCACCCGCTCTTCCAGCGCCGAAAAATCGTCCACGCTCACAGCCAGCGCTCCCGGCTCCTCGCGCGTCTCCTGCGGCTGTTCCCCGCCCTGTGTTTCCACAGCGGTCTCAGGCTCAAAAAACGACTTGCCCATCGATCCAACCTCCGCCGAACAGGTCCCATTTGCGTTCGAGTATAGCGCCGATCGTGCGCGCGGTTTTGCTCAGGCTCGCAGCCGCGCTCCTGCCTTGCCAACAGCCTCCGCCACGCGCGCCTGGAAGCTCTGCAACTCCTCCTCGCGCAGCGTGCGGTCCGGCGCCTGGAAGGTCGCGCCCAGCAGCAGCGCATACTCACCCTTACCCAGCCGCGTGTCGCGGAACACCTCGCGCACGCGCCACTCCACGAGCTCCGGAATCCCGATCTCCGCCATGGCGCGATCGATCGTCTCCCACGGGATGCTCTCGTCGAGCACCAGCGAGAAGTCCCGCCGCACTGGCTGATACCGCGAGATCTCCCGCGCCGCGGGTTTGCGAAGGGAGAGCTTGTAGAGCCGGTCGAGATACAGCTCGCCCACCAGCACAGCCTCTTTGATCTTGCGCGCCGCCGCCTCGCGCGGATGCAGTTGCCCGAACCACCCCACCGTCATCCCATCGGCCACCGCGCGCGCCGCGCGATATGGATGCAGCCATTCGGGCGTCAATCCAGCCTCCGCAGGAAAACGGTCGAAGTAAAGCGCTCGCGTCTCGAACCGCGCCAGCACCTGCTCCACAACGCCCTTCACGTCGTGGAATTCGATCGTCCGCCCCGCGTGCAGCGCGCTCTCCTCGGGCAAGCTGCCCACGGCGCCAAACGCCAGCGCCGGCCGCTCCTCTACCTTGTCTGTCGTGCCGCCGAACGCCGTGCCCAGCTCAAACAGCCGTACGTCGTCCACGTCCCGGTTCAGGTTGCCCGCGATCATCGTTAACATGCCCGGCACAAGCGACGGCCGCAGCACGCCCGCCTCTTCGCTGAGCGGATTGCCCAGCGGAACCACCTGCCCGGGTTGCGGCGCGGTCAGTGCTGCCTCGGCCCCAGAGCAGAAGGTGCTCCCAATTGCCTCGTGGAATCCGGCCGCCAGCAGCGTGCCGCGCGCCGCCGCCTCCTTCTCCGCCCATGGCAGCGCCTGCACTCCCCCACCGAACGCCGGCAGCGTGTTGGCGAACCGGTTGTACCCGTATACCCGCGCGACCTCTTCAATCAGGTCGATCTCCCGCTCAAGGTCCAGCCGCCAGCTTGGCAGCGTCACCTGCCACGAATCCTGTTCAAAGGTCTGCCCCACCGCAGGTGGCTGACTCGCTGACTCGTCCGCCGCGGCGGACTGACTTGCTAGCTCACATCCCAGCGCCTCGAGCACGCCCTCAACCATCGCCGCGGTAATTCCTTCTTCGTCCACTGTCGCGCCCAGGATCCGCTGGACCTGGTTCAACGCGAGTGCAATGGGCCTGCGCCGCGCGGTCCGATCCTCGATTGCAGGCACACGTACATCCACCAGCTCGCCCTCTGCCCATCCGCCGTTCGCCAGCAGAATCGCGCTCACCAGCGCCGATGCTACCGGCGCGGCGTTAAAGTCCGCCCCGCGCTCGAAGCGATGGCTCGCGTCGGTGTGCAACCCATGCCGCCGCGCCGTTTGCCGCACTGCCATGGGATCGAACCATGCCGCCTCGACGAGCACGTTCTTCGTCTCCGGCGTGATCATCGTGTCCCATCCGCCCATCACCCCGGCCAGCGCCAGCGCCTTGCTGTGATCGGCCACTACCAGGTCGTCCGCGTCCAGCACGCGCTCCATACCGTCCAGCGTCTTCAGCCGCTCGCCCTTGCGCGCCCGCCGCACGATGATCCCGCCCTCGACCTTGTCCAGATCGAAGACGTGCGTCGGCTGGCCCATCGCCAGCCAGGCAAAGTTGGTCGCGTCCACGGCGTTCGAGATCGTCTTTTGATCGAGCAGCCCAAAGTAGGTGGCCACCTCGGCGCCCTTGAACCAGTCCTTCGATTCGCCGATGGTCACATCGCGCAAAACACGCGCCGTAAACCGTCCGCACGCATCCTCCGCCTCGATGCGCACTGCATACGGCATTTTCGCCGGCCGCGCCGAGGGCAGCGCGAAATCCAGCGCCGGCAACGCGATCCCATAAATCGCCGCCGCCTCGCGCGCCACGCCGTAGTGGTTCATTGCATCTACGCGGTTGGTGGTGATGTCCATTTCGTAGATTGAGCCATCGCCGATCGAGCCGTTCCGCTCGCCCAGCGGATAATTCCCTTCAACCGCAATCCCGCGCAGCGTCAAATCCTCAGCCAGTTGCGCATCGTCAACCGCCAGCCCAGGCAAATAAGCTCGCAGCCATTTGGTTAGTATCTTCATGACGTCTCGTTCTGCAAGCTAGCGTCCGCTTGCGCGGACGTTTGCTGGTTAGCAAGTTAGTGGATCCGTGATGACAACCGAGGTTTCAATACTCCCAACAGCCCGTTAATGAGCTTAGCTACATTGGTTGCCTTTTCGAGCAATTGTTGGCCGGATTCCTGATTGAAGAAGCTTAGATCGCAGGCCAGCGCAATCTGCGTTTGCAACTCGTACAGCGACCCACGCGCCATCCCCAGAAAATTCTCCAACTGTGCGTCTGTTAGCCGTCCGTGGCCTTCGGCGATGTTGCTCGCTACTGAAACCGCAGATCGTCTCATCTGCATCCGCAATCCAAACGTCTCGGACTTTGGGAACTTTTCCGTCAGCAAATAAACTTCGCGGGCCAACTTCATTGCCTCTTGCCAAGCAAGCAAATCCCGAAAATGCCTTGTCCTTGCCACAACCTTGCGTCCTTCCATTACTGCCGCTAACTCGCTAACTTGCTAAGGTGCGCGCAGCGCACGCCAACTCGCCGTCTTTCAAACGAACTGCCCCAGGAACCGCATATCCCCGGCAAAAAATTGCCCGATCTCGCTGATTCCGTACTTCATCATCGCGATGCGCTCCACGCCCATGCCGAAGGCGAAGCCGGAGATTTTCTTCGGATCGTAGGCCGGCTGCTTTTCCGCCGCGAAGGCAAAGACCGCGGGGTCCACCATGCCGCATCCGAGCAGCTCGATCCAGCCAGAATCCTTACATTTGCGGCAGCCCTTGCCGCCACAGAAGATACAACTGATCTGCACGTCGGCGCTGGGCTCGGTGAACGGGAAAAACGACGGGAAGAAGCGCGTCTTCACTGCCGAGCCGAAGAGCGCCTTCATGGCGTAGTCCAGCGTGCCCTTCAAGTCGCTGAAGGTGATGTTCTCGTCCACGCACAGCCCTTCGACCTGATGGAAGATCGGTGAGTGCGTGGCGTCGGCGGCGTCGTTGCGGTGCACCTTTCCGGGAATCACAATGCGCACCGGCGGCGGTTGCTGTTCCATGGTCCGCATCTGCACCGGCGAGGTATGCGTGCGCAGCAACAGCCGGTCGCGCAGCGGCCGCCGCTCCTGGTTGGCGACCACCAGCGTGTCCTGTGTGTCGCGCGCCGGATGCCCAGGCGGAAAATTCATGCTCTCGAAGTTGTAGTAGTCGGTCTCAACCTCGGGTCCCACGCCCACCGAGTAGCCCAGCGCCGCAAACACCGCCACAATCTCGTTCATTGTGCGCGGTATCGGATGCTCGGCCCCGGTCAGCCGCCGCGTTCCCGGCAGCGTGATGTCGATGGCCTCGGCCTTGAGCGCCGCCCCCCGCGAAGAGTCGCTCGGGCCCCCTGTCAGCGCTGCGTCCAAAAGGCCTTCAACCACGGCCTTCAGCGCGTTGAACCGCACGCCCAGCGCCTTCTTCGCATCAGGCGGAGCAGCCTTCAACCACCGGCCGGAAACTTCGTTGAGCCGCCCCTGCTTGCGCCCCAGCCATTCCAGGCGGAACGCCTCCACGGCCGCCTCGCCGTCGAGCCCAGCGGCAGCCTCGCGCGCCTGCGCCTCCAGCGCGGCAAATGCCTTGTCCAGCGCAGCTTCGTCAAACGCCGTCAGATTCGGTATCGCTTCGTTCGCCATGGGTTAACAGCAGGATAAAGCATTGCATGAGGCAGATGTGCGTTCACTCGCGCCTGAGGGGTTTTCCAGTGCCACATTTTCCCCTCGTGCCGCGGCAGTGGAATCTGAAGATCCCGGCAAACGCACCACGGCCCGGAGTCCTTTCGAACCCCGGGCCGCTTTGTCCGCCAGTCAATAGTTTTGTTCTTACGCGGCTTTGGCCTTGGCCGCCAGCGCTCCCTTGGCCTGCTCCACGAGCTTCGTGAAGCCCGCCGGATCTTTCACCGCGATCTCCGCCAGAACCTTGCGGTCGAGCTCGATGCCGGCCTTCTTCAATCCATTGATGAACTGCGAGTAGCTGGTCCCGTTCAACTTGGCCGCGGCGGCGATGCGCACGATCCACAGCGAGCGGAACTGGCGTTTCTTCTCGCGCCGGCCGCGGTAGGCAAACTTCAGGCCGCGCTCCACGGCCTCCTGGGCCGCTTGGTAGAGCTTCGATTTCGTCAGGAAATAACCGCTGGCGCGCTTCAGGATCTTCTTGCGGCGGTCACTCCGCTTGGTGCCACGTTTTACGCGGGGCATGTTTTTCTCCTTTTTTGGATCCCGCCGATTCACTTCCGTTCGTCGCGGAGAATCGCGGAATCCGGTTCAAGCACGTCGAGCTAAAAGCTAAGGGCTAATAGCTAACGGCTGGTTTTACGCGGCTGGAGGCAGGAGGCCTTCACGCCGGGGCGCTAAGGCTGTCAACCTCTTCACTCGCTCTGGTCAAGCCTGATCTCTCGCCGTTTCCGGCGGGGGCCATGCATCGGCCCGTCTGCATCTGTACGGAACCCCTCCAAAGGGCTGCCGCACGCAGTGCTCAGGCGTAGGGGATCATGCGCGCCACCTTCGCGTAGTCGCCATCGGAAACCAGCAGGATTCTTCCCAGCTTCCGCTTGGTCTTTGGCGCCTTCGACGTAAGGATGTGCCGCGTCTTCGTCTGGCCCCGCTTGATTTTGCCGGTGCCGGTCTTGCTGAAGCGCTTGGCCGCGCCCGTATGGGTCTTCAACTTAGGCATGTTGTCTCGTTTTTCTGGTCCTTGCACGGGCGGGGACCGCCCGGCCACCGGCCTCAAGGACAGGAATTCCTGTTTCTCTCGAAGCTTCTCTAAGTATACAATGGCCTTCCATGAAGGGAAACTCCAAAGTCCTCGACAAGCTGAATCAGGCCCTCCGCGACGAGTTGACGGCGATCAACCAGTATTTCGTTCACGCGGAGATGTGTGAGAACTGGCGTTACGAGCGGCTCGCCGATTTCATCAAGAAGCAGTCGATCGACGAGATGAAGCATGCCGAAAAGCTCTTGGAGCGCATTTTGTTCCTCGACGGCACGCCGAACATGGACCATCTTGCGCTCACCATCGGCGCCGATGTCCGCGAAATGATCCAATCCGACCTGAAGCTCGAACTCGGCGCCGTAGCGTCGTATAACGAGTCCATCCGAACCTGCGTCGAAAATCGCGACAATGGTTCCAGAGACCTCTTCGTCAGTCTGCTGAAGGACGAAGAAGGCCACGTGGACTGGCTTGAGGCCCAGCTCCATCAGATCAAGGAGCTCGGTTACGAGCGCTACCTGAGCATGCAGATGGAGGAGGACGAGTAGCCTTACTCCGACGGATCCTCCGCCGTGAACGGCGACCAGCTCGGTTTCACGGTCGCGTGGAAGTCCATCAGCTCGATGCGCGTGGCGTCGGGATCGAAGAGGTTGAACTGGTACTTCCCGTCCCCGCCGATCTTTGGCGCCGTATCGTGTATCCCCTCGAGCCGGTTGCCTTTCACGAGCACCTGATACGCATCCGGAACCGAGACCTCGCCGATCGACAGGTGGTCCACGCCGCCAAGGGATCTTTGCGTCAAGGTGGCCGGAGTTCCCTTGTCCGGCTTGGACTCAATCATGTACTCCAGCCACTCGTGCCCGTCGGGACATTGCTGGCTCACCCAGTTGACCTCGCCCTCTTTCATTCCGCCCCACCAATACGGCCGGAACCCCAGCAGGCCGCGGTAGAACGCGTCCTCGGCCTCGCGGCTGTGAACCCTGAAGCCGAAGTGAATGATCTGATCCCCGATCACGTTCGGCGCGTCCACCGGCTTCGGGTGCGCGGGCGGCTCCACAAACTGCACCTTGTTGCCTTCGGGATCGAGCACCGTGAACCACCGGCTGCCGTCCACGCCGCGCTCCACGTGCGGCGGCGTCTTCCATCCCTTCGCCGCCAGGTACTTCCGCATCCCTTCGGCGCTCTCCGTGTTCCACGCCGTATGGTCCATCCGCCGGATTCCTGCGCCGGCGGGCAGCGGCAGCACTTCGATAAACTGTGTGGCGCTCAGCGCATAGCGCACGCCCCGCGGATTCTCGGGATCGGGCAGCTTCGCCGCGCCCACAACCACGGTGTAGAAGTGCTCGGCGGCCGCCGCATCCGACGTGTACACGGCCATGTGCGAAATGCTGGTGATCTTGGGCCGCGGCGCGCTTTGAGCCGCGGCAGCGGTCGCAAATGAAGCTGCGACTAGAGCGACAACAAAAAACCTGGTTTGCATCCGAATTCCCCCACGTTTCCTCAAGCCACTTAACCATAAATCGATTGGCAGCCGCGCGCAAACGGGGACGAAGCAGCAACTCGCCGAGTCAGCAATCTGGCGGCACGCCCAGGAACCCTGCCCCCGCTACCCCCGAACCCTGATCCCTGACCCCTGCTTCTCCGTTGTCAATCCCCCAGCCCTCCAAAGAACCACCTCCAAACCCAACCTAATTCCTTGCCCTTCTAGCCCCTGCGCCCCAGTCCAAAATTTTTTCTGGTTTGCAGATTAATTCTTCCGAGTCGCTAGCCTTGAAGATAAAGGAGCTTCTTCATGGCAGACCCTGCCGTTTCCACCGATACCGCCCCATGCGCACCTGAAGGCACGAGCGTACACGCCGACACGACCGCGCCCAAAGACGACACTGCAAACAAGGCCATCGTCCGCTGCATGCGCGCCTGGAACTACGCCTACAAAAAGAAGGCTGCCGACGAGGACTCGACCGGCTACCAGGCCGAAAAGGCCGGCAACGAAGCCTATCTCAAAGCCACGCCTCCCCTCGTCGGCTACAAAAACATCTGCGACTTCATCGCCTGCATCAACTTCGCGTCCATGACCGGAATCATTACTCGCAGCGAAGCGACGCACTACCTCGCCATCGCCAGTCGCGCGGCATCGAACAGTTCCTCGATCGAGTATTCCTCTACGACCCGGGCGGTTGTTGCATCCATCGGCGCCATGGCTGCTCTCCTTCACGCTGCAGACGTGTTCGGCCCCTTGCCGCTACAGTTTCGCCCCGGCCCATGCTTCAATACGCTCGAGCGCTTCCATCAGGTTCTCCATCGAATTGGCCACGCTGAAGCGGAGGTAGCCTTCCCCGTAACCGCCAAACGCCGTTCCGGCAAGCGCCGCCACACCGGCCTCTTCCAGCAGCGCGTCGGCAAGCCGCTTTGACGTCCATCCCGTGCCGGTGATGTTGGCGAAGACGTAAAACGCGCCTTTGGGCATGCGGGCACTGAACCCCTTGATCCGGTTCAGGCCGTCGACAAACGCCCGGAGGCGCCTCTGGAACTCCTCGCGCATCGCGTCCACGGCGCTCTGATCGCCGTTGAGCGCCGCCAGCGCCGCGCGCTGCGTAAAGCTTGCCGTGCAGGAGTTCGAGTTGGTCATCAAGCGGGCGATCTGCGCCGCCAGGTCCGCCCGCATCACGCCGTAGCCGATGCGCCAGCCGGTCATGGCGTAGGTCTTCGAAAAGCCATCGAGCAGAATCGTCCGCTCCTGCATCCCGGGCACGCTCAGGATCGAAAACGGCTCGCCTTCAAATTGCAGGCGGCTGTAAATCTCGTCGCTGAGCACCATGATGTTGCGATTGCCGATGGTTTCGGCTACGCGCTCGATATCGGCGCGGCTAAGCACGCCGCCCGTCGGGTTCTGCGGCGAGTTCAGAATGATCAACTTGGTGCTGGGCGTGATCAGCTTCGCCATCTCGTCCACATCCATCGCAAAATCCAGCTCTTCGCGCAGCGGAATCGGCGCCGCCGCTCCCCCTGCGTAGCGAATCATCGACTCGTAGATGGGAAAACCCGGATTGGGGTAGATGACCTCGTCGCCTTCGTCGACGAGAGCGAGCATAACGTAGAACAGAATGGGCTTGCCGCCCGGAACTACGACCACCTCTTCAGGCCGCACTCCAACGCCGCGCGTGCGGCTTACATAGTCCGCGATGGCCTCGCGCAGCTCCTGCAACCCCGCTGAAGGCCCGTAGTGCGTCCATCCCTCGCGCAGAGCGTCTACGGCTGCTTCGACGATGTGTTTCGGCGTATTGAATTCGGGCTCTCCGATTTCAAGATGAATAATTTGCTTCCCCTGGCGCTCCAGCGCCGTCGCTCTGCTGAGAACCTCAAAAGCTGTCTCCGTGCCCAACCGTGCCATTCGCCGCGCCAGAACCAGCTCGTGTTCTGACTGTTGCGTTGTCATCGTCAACACTCCATTCCTCTGCCGTAGCCGGCGCGAGATGAGGGTCCATAAGCGTAATGGCCGGTCTCAGTCCGGATGGCATTATACCGCCGGGTCAAATTGGCGAAAAGTGATGGCCGTCGCTTCCACCTCGGATGGGATTGTTATTTACACAGCCACACCGCCTCTCGCCGGCCTGTAGAATGTCGAAAGCGTACCGCCAACTCCCGTATGACTTACTACGACCAGGTCGCAGAGGCTGTCGCATTCCTCAAAGGTCGGCTAGGTTCGCTGGAGCCGCACCTGGGCATCGTGCTGGGATCCGGACTGGGCGCTGTCGCCAATGCGATCCAGTATCCGGTCATCGTTCCGTACAGCGAAATTCCCAACTTCCCGCAATCCACGGTCGAGGGCCATTCCGGGCGCATAGTGGCGGGGCTCCTCGGCGGCGCGCCGGTCATTATCATGCAGGGGCGCGTCCACTTCTACGAGGGCTACTCGCCGCTTCAGGTCACCTTTCCCATGCGCGTGCTGGGCGCGCTGGGCATCCACGCTGTGGTGTTGACCAATGCGGCTGGCGCAATCCAGGCCAGTCTCCACGTAGGCCAACTCGTTGTGTTGACCGACCACATCAACCTGATGGGCTGGAACCCGCTCAACGGCCCCAATGACCCACGCTTCGGCTTGCGCCCCGGTGCGGGGCTGCGCTTCTTTGACATGACGGAGGCGTACAGCAAGAGGCTACGCGCTCTGGCAAAAGAGGCCGCGATCGAAGAAGGATTCGCGTTGGAAGAAGGCATTTATCTGGCCACACCGGGGCCGAGCTTTGAAACGCCCGCGGAGATTCACGCCTTCCGCGCCTTGGGCGCGGCGCTGGTGGGTATGTCCACCGTACCCGAGACCATCGTAGCGCGGCATATGGGACTTGAGGTTTTGGGCATCTCATGCGTCACCAATCTGGCCGCGGGGTTGGGCGCCAAACCTCTCACCCACGAAGAGGTAAACGAAACCGGCCGCTGGGTGGAGAGCCGTCTTGCCGGATTGCTCCAGCGGCTGGCGCCAAGAATCGCAGCAAGCGCGGAAATGTAACCGTGAGCCGGGTTGCCTGCTCCAGGGTTGCAGGCGAGGTTGGAAGGTGGAGCGGGTGATGACGGAGATGCGCAAGCGCGGGCTGCTGGCGGGGGCGGCGTAGAAAGCAGGCGGACCGCTCTTCCCGTTGCGGACTCAATATGGTATAACTGTTATACAGATGCGGTTTGACTTCGATCCACGCAAGAGCCAGAGATTGAGGGAGAATCCGCGGCGGGGCATTGGCTTTGAAGAGGCCCAGGAGATCTTCACCCGCCCCTACTATCTTGATCGACGGTCCGACGTGCCCGAACAATACATCGCAATTGGCTGGGTGGGCCAGCGCCTGTATTCGCTCGTATGAGATGCGCGAGGACGAAGAAGGCGAGATTTACCACCTGGTCACGCTTTGGAAATCTACCCGTGAAGAAGAGGAACTCTATGCCGAAAACACTTGAATCCCCCAAGCCGCCGACCGCCGATGAGATCGCGGAAATGGCCGATAGAGGCGAGAACATCTCGCGCTTTTTCACCGGAAAGGGCAAGATGATGCCGCCCATTCAGCGCGTGAATGTGGATTTTACAGCTCCGATGCTGAACGAGTTGGACGACGAGGCGCGCGCGCTCAATATCAGCCGCCAGGCGGTGATTAAATCGCTGCTGCGCCAGGCGCTGGATCGGCAGCGTTTAGCGCGCAGGGCGCGGTGATTCGATCGGCCGGACCAAGGATCTTGTCGCCGTTTTGAAGAAGAAGGGACAAAGACCGGCTACCTCCCCGCCGTCAGCGCCTCGACCGGCGCCAGCATATCTTCCTTGCGCATCACCAGATTCGTGGCATTGAGCGTGGCCAGTTCGAAGCCGTGGCCGTGCGTGATGGCGTCAGTGGGGCAGGCCTCAACGCAATAGCCGCAGAAGATACAGCGGTTGTAGTCGATGTTATAGACCTTGGCGTACCGTTCCGACGAGGAGATACGGTTCTCCGCGGTATTCTCGGCGGCCTCGATGTAAATGCAGTTGGCCGGGCAGGCCGCTGCGCACAGGAAACACGCCACGCACTTCTCCAGCCCGTTTTCATCGCGCTCGAGCACGTGCGCGCCGCGGAAGCGCGGCTCCAGAACCGCTCCGCGCAGCGGGCCCTTACCGTCAGGGTAATTCTCGACCTCTGTGGGCGCGAACGTCTCGCGCAGGGTGATGCTCATGCCCTTGGCGATGCCGGCGACGTTGCGCACGATCGACATGCCCGTAGTATACGATGTTCCGCGAGGACATATTTATGAAGAACCGTTGCGCAGAATGTATGCTTGCGATCTCCACCGTTGCATTCTTCGTGGGCTTGAGCCCTGTTCTGACAGCCCAAGCCGAGCCGGAATCTGATGCTTTGGTGCCTTATGTGAGTTGCCAGTTCTCTGATGGACTCCAGATTGTCGAAACCGACCCACTCGCTCCAGGCATTACCTCACGCGAAGTGGATACAGACTCCGGCTCGCGCAGAATAGATATGAAAGCAGGTGTTCGCGTGATGTTTGCTTACCCGGACACCGATTTCTACGCAAACGTCAAGGCGGAGCTGCTGCCAGCCGCAAATTATCCGCAACTCAAACAGTTTTTGCTCGATAACTTCCAGTATCTTGCGCACGGCAACATCGTGAACAGCTCGTTACACTCTCCTCTCAACGGTTTTGAAGCTCACGGTTTGGACCGGGAGAAGCTGGAGGGAGGCGTACTTGGCATTTATCTTCTCTTCGACAACTCCGCTCATGTGGTGACCACAATTTATCTTCTCAATCAGGAGCCGCAGAGCCGAAAATTCCAGACAATTGAGGAGTACCGTCAATTGCGCGACCGTTTCCTCGTCTCTTATTCAGCCTGCGTGCGGAAGAATCAGCAGAGCGGGCAATAGCAGAACCGCAGAGAGTTAATCTGAATGTCTAGGAAACTTGCTTTAGTCAGCATCGCCCTTGCGGCCGCGCTGGTCGCTGCGCATCCTCAAACACAAAGTCAGGAGTCGTCCATGCCCATGGGGCAGATGGGCGAGATGCACAAGCCCGCACCGCCCGCCGGGCCACTCGAGATCGAGTTCGGCGACAAAGCAGCCACCTGGACGCCCGCCACGCTGGCCAGCCTGCCGCACGTCACAGTTACCGTCCACAACCAGCACACCAAAGCCGATGACACGTACTCAGGCGTTTCGCTCATGGATCTGCTCACGCCGCTCGGCGTTCCGGCAGCTCCGCATGGCGCGGGTGTGCGGCTTTATCTTGTGGCCGAGGGTTCCGACGGCTACAAAGCGGTTTACTCTTTGGGCGAGGTGAACCCCGCTCTCCATGACGCCGCTGTGATTGTGGCCGACAGCGAGAACGGAAAACCGCTGACAGGCGATGGGCCGATGAAGTTGATTGCGACGCGCGAAAAGCATCCGGCGCGCTGGGTGCGGAATCTGGTAGCCATTCGCGTGCTGACGGTCGAGTGAACACACGCCGGCCCCCGCCGGCATCGGGCTCTTATAGCGGGTCTCCTGCAGGTGGTGACCAAGGCACAATCGCTAAGTGGCTTTTTCATCAAGAAAACGCCACCTTGAATTCTGTCCGAAATGTCTCATAGTTGCAGGAGAACCGCCGTAAGATTTCCGCGAGCGGGACGGAAGGGCCGCGCGCCTCAGGTGTGTGATGGCCTGAAGCGCGCGAACCCGCGCAATGGCAGCTCAAACGAGCCGCGCGGCCTTAGCGATGATGCTGTCCCTGCTGCCCGCCATGGTTCTGCCCGCCATGGTTCTGCCCGCCCTGTTGCCCGCCGTGACTCTGATTCGACGTCGTGGACCTCGAGCTGTGATCGGCCGGCAACGGCCGGCTGACGGCCGGTGTGGCAGGCCTGCCGTGATTTTGCGACGCATATTGCCCGCGAACTGCGCCGTAGGTTTGCGCGTGTTGCGCTTGCGTGTTCATGCGCGGAGCAGTCGGTTCGCGCGCTGCTGCCGCTTCAGATGGCCCAGGCCGAGCCTGGACGCCGGCTCCGCCACGGAAGCTGGGGCGAGAATTGTTGTTGTTGCGGTTGTTATTGTAGTTGTTGTTTCCGCGATTGAAGGATCCGCGATTGTCGGAGCCGCGATTGTCGGAGCCGCGATTACCGGAGCCGCGATTGCCGGCGTTATAGCTGTACACGTTGTGCACGACGCGCGTGTTCAGGTGGTTGTACACGCGGTTGTAAAAGAAGTGGCCGGAATTCCAATAGCCCCCTTCGTAGCCGAAGCCTCTATAGCCAAAGCCGTAGTTGATGCCGCCGTAGAAGCCCATGTGCATGCCCCAGTGGCCGGGATAGAACAGGTAGCGGCTGCCGTAGAAGCCCCAATAGCCCGGCGTCCAGAGAGCGCCCATGTAGGGTGGCTCGACCCATGCACCCGGTACCCAGTAATAGCCGTTCGGGCCCCAGGCCCAATAGCCCGGTGTCCAAATGTAGCCATCGCCAGGTGCGGGCGGCTGATCGTAGTCGGGAAGCGGTGGCGGCGGCTCCGACGCCTGCTCTGTCGGCAGCTCAGAGTAACCCGCGTCATCGGGAGGCTGGCCCGGCGCGGCCGACTGGTCGGGAGGCGGCGCAGTTTGAGTTGTGTACGACGGACCAGAGGGAGCCAAGTTAGCGTCGGCGGGGTCGGACCCTTGGTCCGGGGGGCCTTGGTCCGGGGGGGCCTGGTCCTGCGTGCCCGCGACCGCGGCGCTGACGGTGGGAACGATGGGGATCAGACGCTGGTGACAGACTGCCGCAAAAACGGCAGCTGCAAGAGCGAACAAGATCCACGGCGCAATCCGAGGAAGACGGTTCATAGCACGCTCCTAGTCATCGGATATTATCCGAGGTTCCTAAGTCTAGCGCAGCAGGGTGCGGAAAGGCTATTCGAAGCGCGAAATCCGTGTGCGAAAACCGGGAGGTGCGTACATGCTCGGCGAGAGGCGTCAATGCCGGACCGCGGGCGGCACGGACCGGCCGCGGTTGTTGGCTGGCGGCGTAGTCACCGGCTTGCGCTGCGGCTGCGCATTCAGCAGTTGCTGGCAGAGCGCCGAGTCCTGCCCGCGAGACAGGCCCTGCACGGCATCCTGACCGCGGCACATGCGCAGCTCCATGGCGTCGGCATCGTCGCGAGTCAGCTCGACGGTTCGCTCCAGCTCGCTGGCAGGGTCCACGTCGTAGCGGAAGAGCGTGTCGCTGGGCCCTCTCACCTTTCCGTATTCGAAGTGGTTCCAGGTAACGAGAAAGGCGCGGCCATCGGGGCCGGCCATCACGGCGTAAAGCTGCGTCCAGACGATGCCGCTGGCGCTGGGCCCCACCGCATTCCACACCAGCACTCCCTGGCCGCCGCGCACCCAGCGCGCCGCCCACATGTGATGCGAGACATCGTAGTAGAAGGAGGTGAGGTAGGTACTGGCCGAACAGTCGTGGCAGTTGTCGTAGAGAACGGTCAGTTCCTCGGGCGCATTCTCGGCAAAGTGCTCCCAGTCGAACCAGCGCAGGTTCACGCCGCTGAGCAGCGGCGCCACCACGTGACTGGTGAGCGAGACGTTCCAGATGGTGAACGTGTCATCGCTGGGCGGCGATTGCGGCCCGGAGCGGTCGGCGGTAACGACCAGCGCCGCGTCGTAGACCACGCCGATCTCGCGAATCGCCGTCCATTTCTCAACCTGCAGCGAGCGCGTGACCCAGGCGACGATATTTTGATCCTTTGGGTTGTGAAAATCGATCCAGCGAAAGGAGCCCGAAGTCTGTTGGGCGCCGAGGGAAGCGGAAAGGGCCAGCGCTGCGGCAACAGCGATGAGGCGCCTGGAAAGGTCCACCTGCATGGGTCTAGATATAGCAGAGCGGACCATGCTGCCGCATGGCATGTACGGTTCGCGCCGGCAGGCTGCGCGCTGATTGGCGAGCGGCCAAACGCTCCCTTTCGCGCCGTCGATCGCGCGCGCCGCGAGCGAATCTATTTTTGTGGCATGACAGGCGCTTTGGGCGCGGGCTTGATGTCTCGCGCGAAATCCCGCGGCAGCGTGTCCTGCGCCGCCGTCCCCGCTACGATCGCATCCCAGCCATCGTCGGCGCCGTGGTAGCTCGCATACTTTGCCTTGCAGTAGCTCACCATGCCGCTCGCGTTCTGCGGCATGGCAGCGGTTTGAGCGAGATGAATCGCTCGCGCGCAGTACCAGAAACCGTTGGCGTCAGCCGGGGCCGTCTCCAGGTCGGCAATGGCAAGCTGATATAAGTCCTGCACATTCGCGGGATCGATCTGGATCGCCCGCGTCAGCCAGTCCTTCGCCTGCGAGTAGTCCTTCTCCTCGACCGCGCAATAACCCTCCGCGCCGACGAAAATATCACTCATCAGTTTGCTCAATGAGACAAACTCGGCGTCTGTCATGTTCGCCGGCTTGCGCCACATGGGAACCGCGCGCATGCCGCCGGTCGCGTCGATGCACATCTCGTTGAGCGCCTCTGTGTCCCCTTGCATGGCGCTCACCCGGTCGAGCGCCACGACAATGCCGAGCAGGCGAACGTTGCCGGAATCCACGACCAGCAGGCGCTTGGCCACCTTACCAACCTGAGCCGAATCGCCGGCCGCCTGCCAAGCCGCCATCTCCTGTTCCTGTGCATCGACCAAGACCACGCTTCGAGGGTACTGCTGCACAAAAGACTCCAGCGCCGCTGCCCGCGCGCTGGCATCCTGCGTGTTCAGAGCGGCCATGTAGGCGTTGTATTCGGCTTGGTCCTTGATGATCTTTTGCCCCGAAGGCGGTTGCTGCGCGGGCGCGGCGAGAGTCAGAAGCAGAGTGAGCGCGCAGAGCGGGCGGCGGGCGAGATGGAATCGCAGGCGGTGCACAAGGGAAGCGTAGCACACGCGAGGAGAGCGGCTGGAAGGCCCGTGTCGAGTCTTTTCTTGCCGATTTTGGTTCAGCTTTCGCGCGGCTCCGGCGCGGCCTTGTCTCCGGGCCACCCGGTTGCGACCAGGTACGAAATCTCGTCTACGACGCGCTTCAGTTCGCCGACCATACGAATCTTCAGGCGAGCTTGAAAGATCTCGAGCAGCGAATGGAAATACCAGAGCTGTTCCTTCGGGCCGCGCTTGAATCGATCCCAGACCGCCGGGCCGATCTCCCTCAAGTCGTCTAGAATGGCCTTCGCGTTGTAGAGCTTGTCGGCGGCGGAGATGAGCAGAACGGATTCGGGCTCGGTCTTCAGGCGAGCGAGATAGGCGATCTTGCGCTCCTCCCAGCCTTCTTTCTTGTCGTGATCCCCGGCGAGCGTGTCTGAGAGCCCTTCCACCATGCGCGCGACATTGGCGCCGAATTCCTTCTCGACGTCATCGAGTCGCGGCTTGCCGCCGTGGTCCTCGACCGTGTCGTGCAGGATTGCGGCAATCGCCATGTCTTCCGTGACGGGAATTTGGCCGCCGGCTTCTCCCATGACCAGCGAGGCGACGCCGAGCAGGTGCGCCATGTAGGGGATTCGAGTCCCCTTGCGGAACTCCGTGTGAAGTGTGCGCGCGTAATCGACGGCGCGGGTGAAGCGGTCGGTCAGGATGAAGGGTTGTGTGGGGTTCTTCATCTTTTAGTACCTCACCCGATGAGCAAGTGGTAGAAATTGCACTGGCTTGATTGTCCCGGCGCTTCGCGTCACAGCCCCAGCTTCTCCCACATCGCGTCGACCTTCGCCTTCGTCGCGCGGTCCATCTCGATCATCGCCGGCCACGGCCGCTCGAAGCCTTCGGCCTTCCACTTGCGCGTGGCGTCCACTCCCATTTTCGATCCGTAGTTGGGCAGGCGGCTCGCATGGTCGAGCGAATCGATGGGGCCAAGAGTAAATTGAATGTCGCGCTCGGGATCGATGTTATTCGCCACGCGCAGGACGACCTCGGGAATGTTCTGCACGTCGCAGTCCTCATCAACCACGATGATGCACTTGGTGAACATGGCCTGGCCCAGCGACCAGATGGCGTGCATCACCTTGCGCGCGTGGCCCGGATAACTTTTTCGGATCGATACGATCATCAGGTTGTGAAAGACGGCCTCAACGGGCAGATGAATATCCACCAGCTCGGGAATCGTCATCTTCATCGCGGGCAGAAAGATACGCTCCACGGCCTTGCCCATCCATGCGTCCTCCATTGGCGGCTTGCCGACAATAGTCGCGGCGTAGATGGGATCTTTACGATGTGTGACGCAGGTGAGGTGAAAGACCGGGTACTCGTCCTCAAGCGTGTAGAAGCCCGTGTGGTCGCCGAAGGGACCTTCCGCGCGCAGCTCGCCCAGCTCCACGTAGCCCTCGAGAACAATCTCCGCGTGCGCCGGGACCTCAAGGTCGACGGTCTCGCACTTCACGATTTCGACAGGTTTGCCGCGCAAAAAACCCGCAATCAAGAACTCCTCGACCTCGGGCGGAGCCGGCACAACGGCCGCGAACGTCGTTGCCGGATCGGTGCCGATGGCTACGGCGACTTCAAGCCGCGAGCCTTTGAGAGCGCCAACGGAGACCTGCGGCGTGCCAGCGAGAGGGCCATCGGGAATGCTGACCGCGCCGCCGGCCGATTCGGCCATGATGGCTACGCGCGCGGCTTCGGCGCTCTGCGTGGGATCGGCCGACGCCGCAGCGGCGTTGCGCAGCGCCTCGCGGTAGTGTTCGGCGGCGACCTTCTGCCGCTGCCAGTGCATGCCCGTGGTCTGGCCGTCGTACACCTGCATGCGATACATACCCATGTTGCGTTTGCCGGCGCCTCCGCCTCTTCCAGGGTCGCGCGTGTGCACGCAGGGCAGCGTGATGAAACGCCCGCCGTCCTGCGGCCAGCATTTGAGAATCGGAAAATAGTTGAGGTTGAACTTCTCTCGCCGGATCATTTCCTTGCACGGCGCGTCTTTGGCGTTCACGATTTTCGGGAACGCGTTGGAGAACTCTCCCAGTTGCGGCAGCATTTTGAGTTTGTCGAGCAGACCTTCAGGCGCCTTCACGTTCATCAGGCCCCCGATCTGAGAATTGATGCGCGCGGCAATCTCGTCGAGCCGGTCGACACCCAATGCCAGCGCCATGCGCCGCTCGCTGCCGAACTGGTTGATGAGAACCTTGTGGCCGGGATGGCCCTTGACGTTTTCGAACAGCAGCGCTGGCCCGCCGGGAGCATATTTCGTTTCGGAAGCGTAGGCCGGGCCTTTGATCCCTGACCCCTGACCCCTGACCCCTGTCTTCGACACGCGGTCGGTAATCTCGGTGATCTCGAGCTCGGGCGAAACCTCTTCGCGGATGCGGCGGAGCTCACCATGTTTTTCGAGCGTTTTGATCCAGTCGCGCAGATCGTCGTAGGCCAAGGGCATGCTCCCCGGCGGTAATGGCCGCCTTCAACCCTTTAGCTTATAGCGTCGCTACGGCCGTTGGCGCGGAATCCGCCGGCGGAATCGCGTCCAGCGGGAAGCCCAGTCGCTTCCACTCGTCGAAGCCGCCGCGCAGCGGGCGCACGCGATCGATGCCCAGCTTGTGCAGCTCCATGGCGGTTTTGGCTGCGGTGGCCTCGCTGGGGCAGGTGCAGTAGAGCACCACGTCGCGGTCGCGGGGAATCTCCTGGTGGCGCGCGGCCAGAGCCTCAGGCGAAAGATGCACGGCGCCGGGCAACGTGAACGGGTCGGGCACGAGTTCGAGCGGGTGGCGCAGGTCCACGATGAAAACCTCCTCGCCAGCCTCGAGCTGCCGCTTCAGTTCTTCCGGCTCCAGGCGCGAGGCGGCGAGCTTTTTCAGCACCACGCGGCGGCGATAAATGCGCGCCACGAGGAATCCCACGACTCCCAGAATGAGCAGTGCGCCGGAAAATCGGCCCGCCCAGTCGAGCAGGCTCGGATCACGCTTCAGCAGGTCGCCAAAACATCTGCCGCAGGCCAGCAGCACGCCCACCCAGAGCGACGAGCCGATGGCGTCGTAGAGCAGAAACGGGCCAAACTCCATGCCATTCTGCCCTGCCACCGGCGGCGCCAGCGTAGACAAGCCAGGTACGAACTTGGCAAACAGGAGCATCGTGCCGCGGCGCCGGCCAAACGAGTCCTGGGTGCGGCGGACGCAGGTGGTCGGCTCCAGCGAAAGTTTGCAGAGCAGGCGCAGCACGTGATGCCCGTGCCTGCGCCCGATAAGGAACCATACGCTATCGGCGGTAAGCGCGGCAGCCACCCCAACCGCCAGCGCCAGGGGAAAACTGATCTGCCTCTCGGCTGAAAGCGCTCCGGCGGCCAGCAGCACCGGCGTAGCCGGTAGGGGAAGGCCAAGCTGCTCCATCAGGACCCAGGCAAAGAGCAGCAGGTAGCCGTACATCAACAGAATGTCGGTTGGCAGCGCCATGGGAGGTCCTGTGTGCCGGCGTGGGAAATCAGGCCGCCTGGTTCAGGCTTTTACTTGGAAGAAAAGACGGCTTCATCTTATGGGATGAAGCTCGGTGAAATTCGTTGCAAAGGCGCGGAGAAAAATGCGGCCGGCGGGGGTCAGGTGGGCTTGGTCTGCGAAGAAACCACCTGCTCGATGGTCCAGTCGACCCAACTGCCCTGCTCTGCTGGGCAGGTCAGGAGGCCTGGGTCATTAGCCAGCACGGAATCGACGAAGTTCTCCACGATGGGATAGTGGAGATTCGCGTGCGGAGGCAGCATCTCCACGCGGCCGGCAACATGCAGCTCCGGCCCGTTCAGCGGGTCGAGGCCGATCTCGCCGTCCTCGCCGATAATGCGAAATTGGTCGCGCGCCACGCGCGAGTTCCAGCGCACATCCACAACGGCGTGCACGCCGCCGGCAAACTGCATCAACACGGTCGCGGAGTCCTCCACGGCGATACGATGCACGGCGTTCGACAGCAGGCCGCAGGCGCGCTCCGGCTTGCCGAAGAGAAAGTTCAATGCGTCGATGCGATGCGAGGCGATGTCGTAGAGCGGGCCGCCGCCAGACAGCGCCGGATCGCTGAGCCATTCGCGCCCCTCGATCTCAAGCCAACTGTGGCAATTGGCCTCCGCCAGCAGTGGGCGGCCAATGGCGCCCTCGGCGATGAGTTGCCGTGTACGGATCAGTTTGGGATAGAGCCGGCGATAATACGAGACGCCGAACAGGCGCTCGGACGCGCGGCCCTCCGCGACCATGCGCTGCGCCTCGGCAAAGTTCATTGCCATCGGCTTCTCGCAGAGCACGTGCTTGCCCGCGCGCAGCGCCGTAATCGCGGCATCCGCATGTAGCGCCACGGGTAGTGCGATGTAAACGGCATCGACTGCCGGATCGGCAACCGCCTGTTCGACTGTCGGCCACGTCCGCGTGCCAGGATACGCCGCGGCCTTGGCCGGATCGCGCGTGACAAAGCCGCATAGCACGCTTCGTGGTTCGGCTTGAATGGCGGGAATCACTCGCTTTCGCGCGACGTCGCCGATTCCTGCGACAACCCAGTTGACAGTGTTCATGCTTCCGCCAGAATAAATTGCTTCCACTGCGTCGGCGCAAAAAAGCAGCCCGGAGGCGGCTTCCATGTGCTTTGAATGTGGGAGGGCTGCGGGGTTATTGCTCGGGGGCTACTGGATCGTACGTAGGCGTCGATGGAGACACGGTACCTTGTGCAGGGACTCGAGCCGGCGACGATTGGGCTTCCTGGTTCTTTACCGCGAAATAGTCGTGGTCCCACAAATCCTGGTAGAACGCGCCCGTCAGCTCGGCGGCGCGGGGGCCGAAGGTGGCCCTGCCTCCCTCGAGGAAGAAGACGGTCACCAGTCCGCCCTGCGGCGACTCGGAATAGGAGGCGAACCAGCCGAAGCGTGTTCCGTCGTCGGAGCAGGTTCCGGTCTTGCCGAAGACCGGAAGCTCGCGGAAGTTGGCGCGCAGGCTGCGCGCGGTTCCGTACTCCACGGCGCCGGCCATCCCGTCCTCGAGGTCGGGAATAAACTTGGCGATATCGAGCGTGCGCTTGATCTTCGGCTGGAATGCGGCGGCTTCCTCCGGCGTGGTGGGATGCTGCAGATAGTAGAGTGTTCCGCCGTTGGCGATGGCCGCGACAAACGCGCCCAGCTGCAGCGGAGTGAGCGACACGCCCTGGCCGAAGCTGCACATGCGGCCCACGCCTCCCTCCGATTCGGGAACCGGCTGATCAGGATAGACGCCTAACTGCTCGCCGGGAATGTTGTAGCCGGCCAGCTCGCCCAGGCCGAACTGCGTGGCGTAGTGGCGCACGCGCTCGAAGCCAAGCTCCCGGCCCATCTCTTCAAAGTAGAGGTTGTTACTCTTGGCCAGCGCCTGGGTCATGTTCATGCGGAAGCCGGGGAGCCGAACCATGGTGTCGCTGGTCACCAGATTTTCTGAGAGTGCGGCCAACGCCACCGTGAGCTTGATCGTCGAGCAAGGTTCGGCGCCCGGCGAAAGCGCCAGCTTCTGGTTGACCATGGCAAGGATGCGGCCGTTCGCGGGATCGATCACCACGGCGGTGCCGTTCATGTCGCCCAGGGCTTCGATGGCGGCCTGCCGCACCACCGGATCCTCGCCGGCTGTTACATCGCCCGCGCCTATCTCGCCCTGGAGATACGAACTGGCCGTGAACCGCTCGTAGTACCTATGGCGGCGGTGATAGGAGGTCCGTCGTACGTGCGCTTTCGACGTGGTTGCGGTGCGCCTCGGCGCGGTGGCTTTTGCCGTGACGCGCGCCGTGGACCCATGCGTGGACGCGGAACGCGCCGTAGAAGCACGATGCGGCGTGGTGTGCGCCGCGGATGTGCGGGAAACAGGCGTTTGCGTATTCGCAGTGGTGGATGCGGCTGTGTGTCGAGCGGCAGAGTGGGTCGCGGTTGCGGCAGCCATGTGCGCTGCGCCGCGATGCGCGACCGTACGATGCGTTTCCGAGACGTGCGATGCCGGCTTCGATTTCGAATGATGCAGCGTGCTTTGCGGAGCGTCGAAAGCTCTCGCGCATGCGGCGCCGATGCCGAAAAGAATCAAAATCGAGCCAAGCGATGCAACGCGGGGCAGCTTCATCCAGCCAACAACCTCTCTACATGAATTTCGCGCCACGCTTTCGCTCGTAAGCGGCGCACTTCGTACTATTCAACCGGTAACGCGCCCAGCTTTCTTTAGCTGCAGGTCCGGCGAAATTCTCTTACCGAACCCGCGCTATCCGACAACCCAACTGCGCGATCGACAACGGTTCCACCCGCCGGCCATTGCCCGCTTCCACAATAGCCTTGAGCCAGTATTTTCCCTCGCTCGGCGATCGCACCACATACAACTTTCGGGGCGTTCTGTTTACTATAACCCCTCAGCGCCCATTTTGGAACCGCTCCCGCCCAAGCCCAAGCCGGTGAACCAGATGGGAATCTAAAACTTCAACCGGCGCAGAAACGTGGGCACATCCAGATCGCGCTCTGGTTGCTCATTGGGCTCGGTGTAGAGCGACGCCGACTGTTGCGTACCGGCCTCTACTGTTTCCATTACGCCCTGCGGAGTCTCTGCGAAATCCGCGGCATAGTCCCTGGGCGGGGGCGCGGGCCGGGATCCCGTCTCTATCCCCTCGAATCGCGGCTCCGGCGCAGCGGCCACGCTCTCGCGTTTCGATCCAGACTCCCCCGCATGTTCCGCAGCCGCTTTCTCCTGCGGAGCGGCTACGGTTACTGTGGTCGCCACGCCCGGCGCAGCCGAGGCAAAAAAGAACCCGTTATCCGCGCTCTCCGTCGCTGCTTCCTCTTCCTCGCTTAGAAAGCGCGCCGGCGCAGAGACAGGCTCCGGTTCGCTTTCGCGCATCCAGTTGTTGGGCGCGACCACCGGCACTGAAACCACCGGCGTCTCCTCCACGTTCAGCATGCGCGCGCGCCGCTCCGGCATCTGGTCGCGGAAGCCGGTGGCGATCACGGTGATCTTCACCTCTTCATTCATCTTTTCGTCGAGCACGGCGCCGAAGATGATGTTTGCGTCTTCGTGCGCGGCCGATTGAATCAGCGATGATGCTTCATTCACCTCCGAGAGCTTCAGCGAAGTCGATCCGGTGATGTTGATGAGGATGCCGCGCGCCCCGTCGATGGCGCCCGCTTCGAGCAAAGGCGAAGCCATCGCCGCCTGCGCCGCTTCCACGGCGCGGTTGGCGCCCGAGCGCACCGCCGTGCCCATCACTGCGTGGCCCATTCCTGCCATGGTTGTCTTCACGTCGGCAAAGTCGCGATTGATGATGCCGGGGATGGTGATGATGTCGCTGATTCCCTGCACTCCCTGCCGCAGCACGTCGTCGGCGATGCGGAAGCTCTCGAAGAATCCCGCATCCTTGGCTACGACCAGCAGTTTTTCGTTGGGGATCACGATCATCGTGTCCACGCTCTCTACCAGCTCTTTCAGCCCGCGCTCGGCCTGCGTGAGGCGGCGCTTGCCCTCAAACGCAAACGGCCGCGTGACCACGGCCACGGTCAATATGCCCATCTCGCTGGCCAGCGAGGCGATCACCGGCGCGGCCCCGGTGCCCGTGCCGCCGCCCAGGCCTGCCGTCACAAACACCATGTCGGCGCCTTCAAGCGCTTCGATGATCTTCTCCGAGTCCTCCAGCGCGGCGCGGCGGCCTATGTCGGGATTCGAGCCCGCGCCCAGCCCCGAAGTGAGCCGGACTCCCAGTTGCAGCTTCACCGGCGCCTGCGAAAGCTTGAGCGCCTGCACATCGGTATTCGCGGCGATAAACTCCACGCCTTCCAGGTGCGCCTGGATCATGCGGTTCACGGCATTGCTGCCGCCGCCGCCCACGCCGATCACCTTGATATGTGCGTCGCGCATTGTCTCTTCGTGGAATTGAATGCGCATCTCTCCGGCTTCATTCTTTGGCTGTTCCATTGGGGCTCCGCTCTCCTCGTCTTGAATCCGTTTTTCCAACGTTGTTCCCCTCGCTCCGCCACCGTTTTTCTGATCCCTGATCCCTGAAACCTGTTCCCTGTTTCTAAAAGCTCGCTGCAAACATGGCGCGTAACTTGTTGCGCAAACTGCTGTTGTTATCCTCGGCCGCGCGCGTCATTCTGGTTCGGTTCGCATAGAGAACCATGCCGATGGCCACGGCCCAGGCAGGGTGATTCAGTTCCTGCGGCATGTGCGACAGGCGCACAGGCAAACCCATGCGAGCCGGCGCGCGCAACTGGCTCTCAGCAACGTCGAGCATACCGGGTAACATGGCCCCGCCGCCGGTGAGCACGCAGCCCGCGCCCAGCGCATCCACCACCCCGCCATAGCGCAGGCTTTCTTTCACGTAGTACATCAGCTCGCGCGCCCGCGGCTCCAGGATCTCCGCCATGGTGCGCAGCGGCAGCGCGGCCGGCGCGCCCTGCGATGTGGTGATTTCGATCTCCGCCAATTGCGGAACCGCCGTCACCACCGCATTCCCATACTGCCGCTTCAGCTCTTCCGCCTGTGACACCGGCAATTGCAGTCCAATGGCGAGGTCGTTGGTGAAGTGCGCTCCGCCGATGGGAACCGACGCGGTATATGCAACCGCACCCTCGAAAAAGACCGCAAGATCGCTCGAGTGCGCGCCAATATCGAGCAGGCATACGCCCAACTCGCGTTCGTCGGCTGAGAGCGTGCACTCGGCTGCAGCCAGCGACTCCAGCACCGCTTCCGAAACCTCCAGCCCCGCGCGGTTGGCGCAAGTGACCGTACTTTGCAGCGCGCTGCCCGAGCACGTGGCGATGTGCAGCTCCACTTCCAGCCGCGCGCCCACCATCCCCACCGGATCGAAGATGCCCGGCTGCTCGTCGAGGATGAACTGCCGCGGCAGCAGGTGCAGAATCTCGCGGTCTGCGGGGATCTCGATGGCGCGCGCCCGGCCAATGGCGGCACGCACGTCCTCGCCGGTAATCTCGCGCATGCCGCGGCTCAACTGGAATCCGCCGTTGCTGTTCAGCCCGCGAATGTGCGGCCCGCCCACGCCCGCAACGCACCCATCGATATTGATGTGGGCCACTCGCTCGGCCTGCTCGTTGGCCGCGCGCACCGCCTTTGCCGCGGGCGCGAGCTCCCCCACGAGACCCTTGCGCATCCCGGCCGACGGCGCAGCGCCATGGCCGAGATAGCGCAGCACTCCATCGTTCACATCGGCCGCCAGCACGCGTGTCCATGCACTGCCGATGTCGAGCACCACAATCGGGTTGTCCTGCCTCTGGCCCATTCTTTTTCACCCGCCCTGCGCGCCGGCAGCATCTTGAATTCTTAGGAAGCGGTCTTTACTTCTTAGCGTGTTGTCTGCGGCCGGACGGGATGTTGTGGCGGAGTTCCGCCGTGTTACGTTCTGCGCGGCCGCCCTTTTAGCGGGAGCCGTGTGCTTCTTGTCTTTAGCGGGCTTGTTCTTCCTGGCTGTGGGCGCACCGGAACCGGAAGCACGCGCAGACGGCTTCGCCGCTCCATTCCCATGCGCGCTCGGAGCCGCTGCATTGCCGGCTGCCTGCGACGCCGCGCTTGGGCTTGCTGCGTCGCTCACTGACGGTTCCGAGGTCTCCTTCCCCGACGCCATCTCCAGCACCACCTGGTTGTCGTAGCGCAGATCCACTGCCGCCAGGTTTGGATATTGCTGGCGCCACTCCGCAATGTGCGCCTTGTATCGCTGGTAGCGCTCCAGGAAATGATCCTCGCCAAAATGCGCCAGAATGTCGGCGCCCTGCTCAGGCATCAGCACGCGCGCATCTTCGGGATCGGTCAGGTCAATCTCCGAGACCTGCTCGGAGTTGTGCTTCCCATCGGCGTCCAGATCCGTCATAAGCCGCAGATACAACGCGACACGCGCCTGGCGGGAGCCCGCCGGGTCGCCGGGATCGATGCCCGTCAACACCGGAAACGAGTAGTGGCGCTTGGCCATCGTCGCCGGCGCCATGGAGAGCAAGACGCCGCTCGCGTCCACCAGTCCGATCTGCTGTCCGTGCCGCGTGAACGCCACCGGCTGCCTCTCGACAACTGCAACGCGAATCTGATCGGGCAGCAGGCGCGTCACCGTCGCCCGCTCGATCCAGGGGATCTGTTCGAGTTGTCTCCGTCTTTCGCTCAGTGAGACAAAAAAAACGTTGCGCCCGATGTCTTCGCCGAAGACGGGCAGCATCTCGGCGCGGCTCACTTCGGTGAGGCCGGTGGCCTGAATATTTTCGGTTCCCGCGATGCGGAAACGCGCATCGCGCTCCAGGTAGTGTTTGAGCGTCAGGCCGGCCGTCGTGAAGCCGCCGAGCACCAGGACTACGCCGGCGGTGAGGAACACGCGGCCAACGGTGCTCGCCGGCCGCCACCAGGGCCGTTTAGGCTCGCCAAAGCGCCCCGCGGTGGAGCGCGGCACGCCATCATCGTCCGGATCGTCAAACTCCAGCGGCATGCCCGGGCTGCGCCTGCCCGCCGCTGCGGGGCGAAACTGCCCCGGCAGGGACGAATCTTCCCGCGTACGCCGCGCACGAATCTCCACGGGCGGTTCGTCTTCCCACAACAGGGGCCGGTTTGTGGTATTCCCTAGATTCGTCACGCCTGAGCAGGGTCGTGACAATCGCCAGATTTCACTATAGCCCGCGCTGAGATGTGAGTTTTCAGTGAGATGGCCGGGGGTATCCGTGGGGTTACGGGGTAAACAAATAGATCACGGAGGCGAGGGCCCAGAGATCATGGCTTTGCTTCGAGCGCCGCCAGAATTTGCGGGGCGAGCTGGCTCACGCTGCCCGCGCCCAGCGTCAGGATCAGGTCGCCTTCGCGCGCAGCGGCCGCAACCGCGACGATGGCCTCGGCAAACTCGGGCGCAAACTCCGCGCGCGGCCCCTGAATGCGCTCCACAAGCCGCTCCGCCGTGACGCCGGGAATCGGCTCCTCGCTGGCCGCGTAGATGGGCAGGACAATCACCGTGTCGGCGTCTCGAAATGCCCCGCTGAACTGCTCCAAAAGATCGAGCGTTCGGGAGTACCGGTGCGGCTGAAAGATCACATGGATCCGGCCGTGGCCGCACTCGCGCGCTGCCGCCAGCGTGGCCTGAATTTCAGTCGGATGGTGGCCGTAGTCATCGACCACCCTGACGCCGCGCGCCTGGCCGCGCTGCTGGAATCGCCGGTCAACACCGCGAAAGTGCGCGAGCCCCTCGGCGATTTTTCCCGGCGGGATCTCGAGTTGGCGCGCGATGGCCACGGCTGCCGTTGCGTTGAGCACATTATGCCGCCCCGGCACCTGCAGCTCGAACGGACCCAGCGGACCCGCGGCGGTCAGCACCTGAAAACGCGAGAAGCTGCTTCCCTGCCCCAACGCTCGCGCCGATGCTTCGACCGCATCAAACAGCTCGAGCCGGAAGTCCGCCTCCGGCGCCACGCCGTAGGTGAACACGCGACGCCGCGCGCGCGGCAGAATTCCTTTGAGCAGCGCATTGTCCACGCAAGCTGTCACCGCTCCGTAGAACGGCACGCGATCGATGAATTCGACGAAGGCGCGCTCCACGTCGGCCATGTCGTGGTAGCAGTCCATGTGCTCGCGGTCGAGATTCGTGACCACGGCGAGAATCGGCGAGAGTTTAAGGAACGAGCGGTCGCTTTCGTCGGCCTCGGCCACCAGATACTGCGAGGTGCCCAGGCGCGCGTTCGAGCCCAGCGCGTCCACGCGCCCGCCCACGACGACCGTGGGGTCGAGTCCGCCCGCCGCCAGCACCGCTGCGACCATCGAAGTGGTCGTCGTCTTGCCGTGCATGCCGGCGATGGCGATGCCGTACTTGAGCCGCATCAACTCAGCCAGCATCTCCGCGCGCTGAATCACGGGAATCTTGCGCGCGTGTGCCTCCATCACCTCGGGATTCTTCGCGTTCACCGCCGAGCTGGTCACCACCACCGTAGCGCCGGCCACGTTGGCCGCGTTGTGCCCTTCATAAACCGTCGCGCCCAGTCGCGCCAGCCGGTCGGTCACGGCGCTGCGCCTCAGATCGGAGCCCGAGACCTTCATGCCCAGGTTGAGCAGGATCTCGGCAATGCCGCTCATGCCGATGCCGCCGATCCCGATGAAGTGCGCGTGCTGCGAGGTTGCAAACATGGAAGGTGAATCTCCACTGTAGCAGCGAAGAACAGCTTGTGGACGCTGGAAACGTCGTGGTGGTGTTCCGGAAGCCGCATTTCGGAGTCTCCGAAGCGACATTTTTTGCGCCGAAAGCAGACGTCATAAACCCGATTCGCACGGAAAGTCGCGCAAATTTGTTTGCGCTTCGCTCCCGCAACCTTTTGATCCGCTGGTGTTTGCATTGGACAGAACCGGCCAGCCCCAAGGTGGTGGGCCAGCCGGGGTCCCCACGGACGGGTGGCTCGAAGAGCCGGGGTCCGTGGGGTGGGAGCCGGGGCGGACCAAAAGATGGCCCGCCTGGATTGGAGGGAATATGGGCAGCATGAAGCAGTGGATGTTGGGAGCAGCTTTGACAGCCGGAGCTCTGGGCTTGAGCGCAATGCCCGCCCAGGCAGCTCGCGTAGGGATCTACGTCGGCGCGCCGGCAGCGTACATTCCCCCATGCCCCGGAGCGGGCTATGTGTGGGTGGCCGGCTACTGGAATAACGGCTACTGGATGCCCGGCTACTGGAACTTCGTGGGCGTCGGCCCCCGCGTCGTGGTTCGCGGCGGTTTTGGCTGGGGCCACGGACCGGTCGTTTCTCACCGCGACTTCGACCGTCATTTTGCCACTGAGCGTTTTCGCAGGTAGTTTCGCCTTCTGCTGCCTGCACCATGCGGCCTCTCCAAACTGGAGGGGCCGCTTTTTGGGGCAGTTTCGCGATTTGAAACGTCTCTTATAGCGGGTCTCCTGCAGGTGTAGACCAAGGCACAATCGCTAAGTGGCTTTTTCATCAAGAAAAAGCCACCTTGAATTTTGTTAGAAATGGCTCATAGTTGCAGGAGAACCGCCGTAGAGTGTGGCGTAACTCCCTTTGGGGTAATGGCCAAGGCAATGCAAGGAGGAAAGTTCTTGCTCTTTTGGGCGGGGTGACGGATTCTTTCACCGGACCGCAACAAAAGGGCGAAAATGTTGTTTAAGGAATTGAAGGCCGGCCGCAAGAGGAAATGAGAGAGGCCGGGTGGTGCTGAGGCCGGAGGCGACTCCGGGTCCCAGTCCGGGCAAGGCAAGGATCGGGCAGCACAAGGAGGGTGTTATGAAACAACTCCGTTTGGTTTTGCTGGCAATGCTTGTGGTTCTGCCGTTCGCCTTTGTATCGCAAGCGAACGCTCAGGTCGGGGTAGGAATCGGCGTAGGCCCCGCAGTGGTGGATCCCGGATATTACGGCGATTACGGCCCCCCGGATTGCGAATGGGGCTACTACTCGTATTACCCCTATGCCTGCGCCCCTTACGGCTACTACGGACCTGACTGGTTCTACAGCGGTGTCTTCATCGGCGCTGGGCCGTGGTACGGATGGGGCCGTCACGGCTGGGGCCGCGGCGGATATGGCTACGGCGGCCGCGGCAGATATGCCTACGGTGGACGCGGCGGATACGGCTATGGTGGGCGTGGCGGATACGGCTACGGCGGCCGTGGCGCCTATGCCGGCCGCGGCTATGCCGGTGGTGCGCGCGGATACGCGGGCGGTACAGCACGCGGATACACCGGTGGCGGAGCAGCGCGTGGATATAGCGGCAGCGCTCGCGGTGGATTCAGTGGCGGCGCGCGCGGCGGATTCAGCGGTGGTGGCGGCCACGGCGGTGGCGGCGGTGGCGGCGGCTTCCATGGTGGAGGTGGTGGCGGAGGCGGCCACAGCGGTGGTGGAGGCGGCGGCCACGGCGGTGGCGGACACCGGTAATCCCGGCTTACGGCGGAAGCTTGAAATTCCGCTGATTGATGACAAAAGGCCCGCTTGCTTCGGCAGGCGGGCTTTTCTTTGCGTCCCGCCTCAAGACCTGTTCCGTCTATCGAACTACCACGTCTCGGCGTTCGGCGGTCCTTGCCCCTCGTCTCTATGTAGTCGGCACGAGGCTGGCAAACGCCATCTCCGCCAGCCGATCCGCTATCCTCTCTGCCGCGCCCGGATGCGCCTGCGTGCGCGCAGCAACGGCCATGGCGGCCAGCCGTGCGGGATCGTTCAGTAGATGGATGAGCGTTTCGAGCAGCATGCCGGGAATGTCGAGGTCCGTCTCCTCGAGCATCACGGCTGCCCCGGCTGAGACCATCGCCTCGGCGTTGCGGCGCTGGTGCTCGTCGGTTGCGGCGGCAAAGGGAACCAGCAGCGCGGGCTTGCCGGCCGCCGCTTCCTCAGCCACGGTCGAAGCTCCGCTGCGCGACAGCACCAGATTCGCCCGGCCGACGCGCGCCGCCATATCGTCGAGGAACGGCCGCACATCCCAGCGCGAGGGGTCCGCGCAACTCGCCGCATAGGCCGCTTCGGTCGCCTCGGTGTGGCGCGTTCCGCTCTGGTGCATGACCGTCAGCCCTGGAACCGCATCCAGCAGCGGCTTGATGATTTGCGGCAGATGGATGTTGAAGATCCGCGCGCCCTGCGATCCTCCGAAGACCAGCAGGTGCGGAGCGCCAGTGGGTGGCTGCAGCGCGAAGAACTCCGGCCGCACCGGAACGCCCGTGATCTCGGCGTTGCGGAACCATTTGGCCGCAGCAGGAAAGTTGATAGCCGCCGCCTGCACCCGCTTGCCTACCAGCCGGTTGGCCAGGCCGGGCATGGCGTTCGGCTCGAAGGCCATGGCGGGAATCCTGAGCCACAGCGCCGCAATCATCGCCGGACCGGACGCGTAACCTCCCACGCCCAGCACCGCGCACGGCCGGAACTCGCGCATCAGCCGCTTGCAATCGAAGACACTGCATGGCAGCCGCGAAAGAGTCCGCAGCCGGGTCATCAGCGAAACGCTTTTCAGCGGGCCCACGTCGATCAGCCGCAGCGGGAATCCCGCCTCCGGAACCAGCCGCGACTCCAACCCGCGCGCCGTGCCGACCAGCAGAACGTCAGCCCCGTGCCGCTCGACCAGCGCATGCGCCACGGCCAGCGCGGGAATGATGTGCCCGCCCGTTCCGCCGCCGGCGATGAGAATTCGTAGTTCAGAGTTCACAGTTCGCAGCTTTCAGCGCCTTGGTCCCTCGGTCTCTTGGTCCCTGCTCTTCTCACTCCGCCTGCCGGCTAATGTTGAGCAGAATCCCGATGCTCGCCAGCGTGCAGAAAAGCGATGTGCCTCCGTGCGAGATCAGCGGCAACGGAATGCCTTTGTTGGGAACCAGCGACAGCACCACGCTGATGTTGAAGAAGGCCTGCAACAGAATCGTGGTCGTGATGCCAAACGCTGCCAGCCGCGCGAAGGGATCGGTACAGCGAAACGCCGTGCGCAGCCCGCGCACGCCAAACACGACAAACAGCACCACGATGAACATGGCGCCGATGAAGCCCAGTTCCTCGGCGATGTTGGCAAAGATGAAGTCCGTCGAGGCCTCGGGCAGATAAAACAGCTTCTGCATCCCTTCCATATAGCCGCGGCCGGTCAGCCCGCCGGTGCCCACGGCGATCAGCGATTGGTAAATGTGGTAGCCGGCGCCCATCGGATCGGCTTCGGGATTGAGAAAAACCAGCATGCGCGCGCGCCGCCACGGGACCAACAGCAACAGCGCGGCCAGCGCAGGCAACGCGGCGGCGGCGGCGCCCAGCAGAGCCTTCCACTCCATCCCCGCCAGCACCAGCACCATGGCGGTCACGCCCGCCAGCACCAGCGCCGTGCCCAGGTCGGGCTGGACCACCACGAGCACGATGAACAGCCCCGGAATGAGCGCCGCCGGCACGAGCGTATGCTTCCAGTCGCGCATGGCGCCCAGCCGCGTGTGCAAAAACCACGCCAGAAAAAGCACCAGCACAGGTTTCGCAATCTCCGAGGGCTGAAAAGTGAAGAAATCGCCAAAGCGAATCCAGCGATGCGTGTGGTGCGAGCCGGGCATCAGGAAAACCAGCACCAGCAGCACCGTGGTAACGCACAGCGCGGGATAGATGAACCGTGGCGAATTGTAGTGGCTCACGTCCACGTGCATCAGCACCAGCAGAGTGAGCACGCCCACCGCGGCCCACACGGCCTGGGTGAGGATGAAGGTGTACGCCGAGTGGTACCTTTCCTGATCGACCACGGCCGAAGCGGAGAAGACCATCACCAGCCCGGTGACCACCAGCACCAGCGTGGTGAAGAACAGCCATTTGTCGACGCCGACTCGCTTCGCCATAGATCTCTACGCGTTCTGCTTTGCCTTCCAATCCTGCTGATCCGCCACAAGCTGCTTGAAGACACGGCCGCGGTGCTCGTAATTCTCGAACTGATCGTAGCTGGAGCAGGCCGGCGCCAGCAGCACCACGTCGCCGCGCCGCGCGGCCGCCGCTGCGGCGCTCACCGCCTTGGCCAGCGTCTCGCAGGAGTGGATGGGAACCATCCCGCGCAGTTGCAACTCAATCTTGGCCGCCGCCGCGCCGATTGTATACACGGCGCGCACCCGCTCGCGCAGCAGCGGCGAGAGTGGCGTATAGGGCGCGCCTTTGTCTTTGCCGCCGAGAATCAGATGAATGCCGCCGCGAAACGCGGCCACGGCCTTCGCCGTCGCGTCCACGTTGGTGGCCTTCGAGTCGTTGTAGAACTCGACGCCATGGATGGTGGCCACGTACTCCAGACGATGCTCCACCGCCTGGAACTTCTCGATGGCCCGGGCAATCGCATGACCCGGCGCGCCGGCCAGCCGCGCCGCGCACACCGCCGCCAGCACGTTCTCCACGTTGTGCTCGCCCTTCAGCGAAATCTTCGCCAGCGGCAGAATAGTCTCGCTCGCCACCCCCGGCGCGGAGCGATAGACCACATGTTCGTTCTCCACCCACGCGCCCTGCTCGACTTCGTGCCTGGCTGAAAACCAGTAGACCGGAGCTTTCGACCGCGCCGCAGCCTCGGCGGCGCGCGCGTTGTCGGCGTTCAGCACCAGGCTGTCGCTTGCGTCCTGCGCGGCGAAGATGCGCTCCTTGGCCAGCGCATAGTCCTCGAAGGTGCCATGGCGGTCCAGATGATCGGGCGTAATGTTCAGGATCGCCGCAATCTTCGGGTGGAACTGCTCCGTGCTCTCAAGCTGGAAGCTCGACACCTCCAGCACCGACCATGTGTCGTCTGCGCTCTCTTCGATCAGGCCCGCAACCGCCACGCCGATGTTGCCGGCAACCAGAGTCGGATAGCCAGCCTCCTTCAGAATCTCGCCCGCGAGAGTCGTCGTTGTCGTCTTCCCGTTCGACCCGGTGATGGCCAGAATTTTGCCCTTCAGGAATCGCGCCGCCAATTCCAACTCGCCGATCACCGGGCGGCCGAAGTTTTTGGCCTGCACCAGCTCCGGCGTATCCAGCGGCACGCCGGGGCTCACCACAATCAGGTCCTGGCGGCGGAAGGTCAGCAGTCCGTGCCCGCCGGCCTCCACCATGATCCCTTCCTCGAGCAGCGCCGGAATCTCCTTGGCCAGCGACTCGGCGCTCCGGATATCGGAAACCGTCACCTGCGCGCCTTGGTGGCGTAAAAACAGCGCCGCCGCAAGCCCTGACTTCCCCAGGCCTACAACCAGAACCTTCTTGCCCTTCAATTCCACCATTTCGACCGATCCTCAGGCTGCCGCGACAACTTTATTGTGCACCGCGCGCCCTCTGGTGCGGGCTGTCTCTAGCGCAATTTCAGGGTGGTGAGTGCAAACAATGCAAACACCAGGGCGCCGATCCAGAAGCGCGCGATCACCTTTGACTCGCTCCAGCCCAACTGCTCGAAGTGGTGGTGCAGCGGCGCCATCTTGAAGATACGCTTCTTGCGCAGCTTGTAGCTGCCCACCTGCAGGACCACCGAAACCGCTTCAAGGATAAACACGCCGCCGATGAACGGCAGCAGCAATTCCTGCCGGATCATGATGGCCACGGTGCCGATGGCCCCGCCCAGCGCCAGCGAGCCCACGTCGCCCATGAAAATCTCCGCCGGGTGCGCGTTGTACCACAGGAAGCCGATCGATGCGCCGACCATCGACCCGCAAAACACCGTCAGCTCGCCCACCAACGGCATGCGCTGCAGCTCCAGATAGTCGGCGAAGACCACGTGGCCGCTGATGTAAGTGAGCACCGCCAGCGCCCCGGCGGCGATGATGGTGCAGCCGATCGCCAGCCCGTCCAGTCCGTCCGTCAGGTTCACGGCGTTCGATGTGCCCACCAGCCACAGCACCACCCACAACACGAACGGCACAAACGCAAACAGGGCCAGATGCGGAACCGTACTAGGCCACCCATGCCACAGCAGATCGGGCCGCAGGCTCTTGATAAACGGCACGGAAAGCCGCGTCGAAAACACCTTAAACTCGTCCAGCACCACCAGCGCTACGGCCACCATCGCTCCGGCCAGCCCCTGCCACAGCAGTTTCGCCCGCGCCGTCAAGCCCAGGCTGCGCCGCTGCACCACCTTGATGTAGTCATCGGCAAAGCCGATCGCCCCGAACGCCAACGTGGAGAAGACCACGATCCACACAAACGGATTCGCCGGGTCCGACCACAGCACCGTGGGCAGCAGAATGGCGATGCAGATCAGCACGCCGCCCATGGTCGGCGTCCCCGTCTTCTTCAGGTGCGATTGCGGCCCGTCCTCGCGCACAAACTGCCCAATCTGGAACTCCCTCAGCTTCTGGATCACGTACGGCCCGATGAAGAGCGCAATCAGCAGCGCCGTGAGCGAGGCAAACGCGGTGCGGAACGTGAGGTAGCGGAAGATCCGGAACTGGTGAAAAAACGGAAACAGCTTTTCGTACAGCAGCCAGTAAAGCAAGTTGCCTCCCAAGCCGGGTTGAGGCGGAGTTTCAGCTTGATTCTACAGGCTTAGGGGGTTGGCCGAGCGGCGGGCCACGTGACGAACTCGATTCACTTCCAGCCGCGTGCACCGCTACGCGCCAAAAACACATCTGTCATCCTGAGCGACCGAGCAAGCCGGTACGGCGCAGCGAAGGAGCCGAAGGATCTGCGGTTGCTCTTCGTTTCGTGTCAGGACGCAAGTTCACTTCTGCCACAACCGGATGTCATCTTGAGCGACTGGAGCGCAGCGGAAGGAGTCGAAAGATCTGCGGTTGCTCTTCGTTTCGTGTCAGGACGCGAGTTCACTTCTGCCACAATCGCATGTCATCTTGAGCGACTGGAGCGCAGCGGAAGGAGTCGAAAGATCTGCGGTTGCTTTTAAACGAACCCGCGAGCCTGCGAAGCCGCTGCCTTGCAGGCTTCTTTGTAGCGCCGGTCTCCAGACCGGCTGTCGTGCGGGTCTCCAGACCCGCACCCGCGAGACACCACACCGGACAGACCGACTCGGAACCCACGTTTCCTGCAACACTTTGATCGAAACAGGTCTAACATAATCCCATCTGCATGAAGAAACCAATTCCTAAGTTCAGGAGCGAATCCGAGGTGTTCGCGTTCTGGTCCTCGACCGGGCCGGGAGCGGATTCGACAAAGTATATTGACTGGTCTCAAGCCAAGCGCGCGAAATTTCCCAATCTGCGGCGCAGCTGCGCACCATCTCCGTGCACTTACCGGTGGCAATGACCGAGGACCTGAAAATTCTGGCTAACCAGCGCGCTGTGCCGTATCAGTCGCTGCTCAAGGTATTTCTGGCAGAAAGGCTGGTAGCGAAGCGGGGCGGAAGCCGGTAGAGCAACTCCGGGAAATCGCGAACTGTGAGGATTTTCTAATCTTCAGACAGCAAAATAGTACCGAGTTTTCCAGTTGACGTGTTTCATCGATGGTAGTAGGTTTTCTTCAGTTGTTGTACTAAGCTGTGCCCGAATCGCCTCAGTCCGACTTCAAATGGCGCTGAGTTTTGATGATGCTGCCATACCGGATCAAGTTCGCTGAGTTTGATCTGGACCGATGCGTAGCTAGCGGCACAGCTAGATATATTTCGCGGTGCCGTCGGCTCATCCCTTGAAATTCAACTCGAAGGCTTCTGAGCCTTCAGGAAAGGGTAAGCGAAATGAACACCACGGCAACAAGTACTCAATATGACGAATGGACCCTAACCCGGATATGGTTCAAGGCTCCAACTGCACCGGGGACCAATGACTGCGACGTTCGCGTGGATCGTTTTGGGAATTGGATACGATGGAGTGAGTATGGCCAAACTAGCGCAATGGGGTGGGAGGTTGATCATATCGTTCCTCGCTCTGAAGGAGGATCAGACGACATCGAAAACCTTGAGCCTCTGCACTGGAAAGCTAATCGGCAAAAGGGCGACCGAGCCATCGGCCAATTTGAACGAAGCTTGGGAAGTAGTTTAATAGCAAGCGCTTAAGAAGCAGCCTCCAGCTAGAAGCTAGGAGCTAGTAGCTAGAGGCTGTCGTTCTCACCGCGTCTTCGCCACTTCCTCCACCGTCACCGGATCGAGGAACGGCATCTGCGCGCGTAGTTGCTTGCCCACGATCTCGACCGGGTGCTTCGCTTCTGCCTCGCGGAAGGCCAGAAACTCCTTCTTTCCGGAGCTCTGATCGGCGAGAAACTTCTTGGCGAACGTCCCGTCCTGAATCTCGGCCAGAATCTGCTTCATCGCCTTGCGGCTCTCGGCGCCGATCACCCGCGGCCCGCTCACGTAGTCGCCGTACTCGGCGGTGTCCGAAATCGAGTAACGCATGTAGGCGAGGCCGCCGCGATAGATCAGGTCCACAATCAGCTTGAGCTCGTGCAGCACCTCGAAGTAGGCGCTCTCCGGCTGATAGCCGGCCTCAACCAGCGTCTCATAGCCCGCCTTGATGAGCGCGCTGATGCCGCCGCACAGCACGGCCTGCTCGCCGAAGAGATCGGTCTCGGTCTCTTCCTTGAACGTCGTCTCCAGAACCCCGGCGCGGGTGCAGCCGATGCCCTTCAGGTAGCTGAGCACCAGCGCGTGCGCCTTGCCGGTCGCGTCCTGGTGCACGGCGATCAGGCCGGGCACGCCGCCGCCCTCTATAAAGATCTCGCGCACGCGATGGCCGGGCGCCTTGGGCGCGGCCATGCCCACGTCGATCCCCGCGGCGGGGACGATGGTCTTGAAGTGGATGTTGAATCCGTGCGCGAACATCAGCAGCTTACCCGGCGCCAGGTTCGGCCCGATGTCTTCGGCGTAGACCTTGGCCTGAACCTGGTCGGGAGCCAGGATCATCACCACGTCGGCCCACTTCGCGGCCTCGGCCGGCGGAACGACATCGAAGCCCGCCTTCTTCGCCTTGGCAATGGACTCCGCCTCCACGGCGGGCAGGCCGATCTTCACCTGCACACCTGAGTCCTTGAGGTTGAGAGCGTGGGCATGCCCCTGCGAGCCGTACCCGATGATGGTCACCTTTTTGGCCTGGATCAATGCGAGATCGGCATCGTGATCGTAGAAAGTCTTCGCCATGTTGTTCCTCGTTTCTCCTTTTTCTTGTCAGATACTGATGTTGAAAATCCGTCCGCCGCATGTTGCGCGGAACCTCTTGCGCGTCATTCTCCGGTGCGGACGCGAGCCGAATCCGCTACTGAACCTCGTTCGCCGCGCCTTCGTCCGCGGACACGTCTTCCTCGACGGCCGCTTCGCCCACGCCCATGGCCTTGACCACGCTGCTCACGTGATGGCCGCGCCGCATGGTCATCTTGCCGCTGCGGCAAATCTCGAGGATCCGTCCATCGTCTTCGCGCAGAATTTCGATGAGCCCTTCGATCTTGCTTTCGACGCCCGTCATCTCGATAATGAGCGACTCGGAGGTGAGATCGACGATACGCGCGCGGAAGACCTCGGCCAGATCGAAGATCTGCGCGCGATTGCGCGGCGACGCGGCCACCTTGATTAACGCCAGTTCGCGCGTGACGCTCGGCGCCTGGGCGATGTCGTCCACATCCACGACATTCTCCAGTTTAAACAGGCTGGCGCGGATGCGATGTCCGGCTTCGGCCGACGCCTCGCACACCAGCGTGAGCCGCGACAGCCCCGGCCGCTCGCTGCGCCCTACGGTCAGCGAGTTGATGTTGATGTTCAGCCGCCGGAACAGCGACGCCACGCGCGTCAGCACGCCCGGCCGGTCTTCAACGTATGCAACGAATGTATGCAGCATGGTCTAGCTCACTTTCCTACTTGTCATCGGCCCGCTCTTCCAGCGGATCCTTCTCCGGCCGCCGAATCATCTCGTGCAGCGCGCTGCCGGCTGGAATCATCGGGTACACGGAATCTTCCTTCTCCACCATAAAGTTGAGCAAGTACGCGCCCGTCGCCGAGCGCGCCTTCTTCACCGCCTCTTCCACTTCGCTGCGCTTGCGCACCGCGCGCCCCGGAATGCCGTGCGCATCGGCCAGCTTCACGAAGTCCGGGCTCACCAGCGGCGTGGCCTCGTAGTTCCGCTCGTAGAAGAACTCCTGCCACTGCCGCACCATGCCCAGATAGCCGTTGTTGATGATGGCGATGTTGATCTTGATCTTTTCCTGCACAATGGTCGCCAGCTCCGCCGCCGTCATCTGGAATCCGCCGTCGCCCACCACCACCCAGACCTCTTTCTCGGGACAAGCCACCTTGGCGCCGATGGCCGCGGGCAGCGCGAACCCCATCGTGCCCAGTCCGCCGCTGGTGATAAGCGTGCGCGGCTGCTCATGGCGGAAGTACTGCGCCTCCCACATCTGGTGCTGGCCCACGTCGGTAACGACGATCGCGTTGCCGCCGGTCATGCGCCACAGGTCGTGGATCACGTGCGCCGCATACAGATGCCCGGAGTCGGGCAGGTTCTTGATGTCGCGCACGGCCACCGCGCCCTTGCTCGCCTCGATGGTCTTGAGCCACGCGGAACCGTCGCGGCCGGAAATTCGCGGCAGCAATTGCTCGAGCACTTCGCGCAGGTCGCCTACCAGCGCCACGTCCACCTTCACGTTCTTGTTGATCTCCGCCGGATCCACCTCGATGTGAATCTTCTTCGCCTTGAGCGCGTATTCCGCGAGCTTGCCCGTCACGCGATCGTCGAATCTCATGCCGCACGCGATCAACAAGTCGGCTTCTTGAATCGCGTGATTCACCCACGACTCGCCGTGCATGCCCATCATGCCCAGGCACAGCGGATGCGACGCCGGAAATCCGCCCAGTCCCAGCAGCGTAAGCCCCACGGGAATCTGCGCGCGCTCGGCCAGCGTGCGCACCTGCTCCATCGCGCCGGACTCCATCACGCCGTGGCCGGCCAGAATCACCGGCCGCTTCGAATTGCGAATCAGCTCTGCCGCCTGCGCCAGACCCGAGTCGTCCACGTGCAGCATCGGATGCGGACGGTAGGGCCGCGGCTTGGCCGCCTCGAAATCGAACTCCGCCGTCGCCTGCTCCGCGTCCTTGGTAATGTCCACCAGCACCGGACCGGGACGGCCCGAACGCGCGATCTGAAATGCATGGCGCAGCGTCGGCGCGATGTCCTCCGCGCGATTCACCAGAAAATTATGCTTGGTCACCGGCAGCGTGATGCCGGTAATGTCCACTTCCTGAAACGCGTCGGTGCCCAGCAGCTTGCTCGACACGTTGGCCGTGATGCAGACGATGGGAATCGAATCCAGCATTGCTGTTGCGATGCCGGTGACCAGGTTGGTCGAGCCGGGGCCGCTGGTGGCGATAGCCACCCCCACCTTGCCCGAGGCGCGCGAGTAGCCGTCGGCCATGTGCGCCGCGCCCTGCTCGTGGCGAACCAGTATGTGCCGCACGGGAAACTTGCGCAGAGCATCGTACGCCGGAAGAATCGTCCCTCCGGGGTAACCGAAGACGGTGTCCACGCCCTCGCCGACCAGCGTAGCCCAGATGATCTCCGCGCCCGTCAACTTCGCCGGCGGCGTCAGATGCGCATGCGAACCCGATGCGCTTGCGCTCGGCGCAGTTGTGTTCGGCGCAGTTGTGCTTCCGTTCGATGCGTTTGCGTTCGCTTTCGTGTTGGCGTTTCCCTTGTGTCCCATAGGTCAACTCCTTGAGCGCTGATGTCGCCGATTGCCTCTAGTCCCTACGTCCCTAGTCCCTTAGTCCCTGCTTCTTACGTCGTTGCCCCTTCTGACGCCGAGCTCACGCGATCCACATACTTCCGAAACACGCCCTTCGGCCAGCGCAGCGCCGGCGGCTTGAAGTTCTTGAGCCGCGCGGCCATCTCTTCTTTACTGATTTCGACGTCGAGCGTTCGCTTGGCAACGTCAAAATGAATCATGTCGCCCTCACGCACCGCAGCAATCGGCCCACCGACAAACGCCTCGGGCGCAACATGGCCCGCCGTGAATCCGCGCGTCGCGCCGCTGAATCGCCCGTCGGTAAGCAGCGCCACCTGCGCGCTCAGCTCCGCATTCGAGCTGATCGCCGCGGTCACCTGCAGCATCTCGCGCATGCCGGGCCCGCCCTTCGGCCCTTCGTAGCGAATCACCACCACGTCGCCGGGCTTGATGCCGCCTGCCTGGACAACTTTGAAGCAATCCTCTTCGCAATCGAAAACGCGCGCCGGGCCGCGATGATCGTACTTGCCCGCCGCGGCGATTTTCATCACGCAGCCTTCCGGCGCCAGATTGCCTTTCAAAATCACCAGCCCGCCGTTCGGCTTGATGGGCTTTTCGAAAGTGGCTATGACGTCCTGTCCCGGTGTCTCTTTGGCGAGCGCGGCCTCTTCGGCCAGCGTTTTACCGCTGATGGTTAGCGCAGATCCGTCCGCGTGCCCAGCATCGATCATGCGCTTCGCCAGCAGCCGCGATCCGCCTGCTGCCTGATAGTGCCATGCCAGGTACTTGCCTGCCGGCGTCAGGCTACAGATATACGGCGTGCGCTTCGAGATGGCGTCAAAATCGTCGATGCTCAGCTCGATGCCCAACTCGCGCGCGATAGCCAGCAGATGCAGCACGGCATTGGTCGAGCCGCCGCTTGCGGCCACGCTGGCAATGGTGTTTTCGATGGATTTGCGGGTGATGATCTGGGAGGGTTTGCGGTTGGCGCGCACCGCATCCATCAACATGCGGCCCGCCGCGCGTGTCGCGTCGAGTTTGCCGGGGGCGGTGGCAGGCACGCCCGAAAGCTCGATCGGCGAGATGCCCAGAATTTCGCCGCTCATGGCCATGGTGTTGGCCGTGAACTGGCCGCCGCATGCGCCCGCGCCGGGACAGGCGTTGGCTTCGAGGGCTTCCAATCCGGCATCGTCGATGCGCCCCGCGGCGTGTGCGCCGATGCCTTCGAATACATCCTGAATCGAAATGTCCATGCCGTTCAGCTTGCCCGGCGCGATCGATCCACCGTAAAGCATCATGCCGGGAATGTCGAGCCGGCACAGCGCCATGATGATGCCCGGCATATTCTTGTCGCAGCCGCCGATGCCCACGAGGCCGTCGAAGAGATTGCCGCGCGCGACCAGT
>Ga0187865_1000160_pt1 | contig 96221 bp, 85 predicted proteins | sample June2016WEW_11_1_2_FD_132989 | JGI IMG/M metagenome (GOLD analysis project Ga0187865, IMG submission 132989) | Peatland microbial communities from SPRUCE experiment site at the Marcell Experimental Forest, Minnesota, USA - June2016WEW_11_100 | ecosystem: Environmental > Terrestrial > Soil >... | reverse complement strand
TCGACGGTGGGCAGGATACTGAAGCGCCTGAAAGCCCTGGGAAGGCTGCACGAACCGCCGCGGCGGCAGGCGAGCCTGCACCGGCGGGCAAGAAGGCGGGTTTATGCGACCCGCAAACCCAAGGACTACGGTATCTCCCAGCCTGGCGATCTGGTGCAAGTGGACACACTGGACGTGCGGCCCATGCCGGGGGTGGCGTTCAAGCACTTCACAGCCAGGGATGTGGTTTCGCGCTGGGACGTGGTCCAGGCCTACTCGCGAGCGACCGCCAAGACCGCCACGGCCTTCCTGGACAGCCTGACCGCTCGCATGCCATTCCCGGTGAAGGCCATCCAGGTGGACGGGGGGAGTGAATTCGAGGCGGAGTTCGAGCAAGCCTGTGCCGCGCGGGGAATCCGACTCTTTGTTCTCCCCCCGCACTCCCCAAAGCTCAACGCCTTTGTCGAACGAGCTCACCAAACCCATGCGGAGGACTTTTATGACCTCTACGAAGGCAGCTTTGACATGCCGAGCGTCAACCACGCCCTTCACCGTTGGGAGAGGATCTACAACACCATCCGCCCCCACCGCTCCCTTGCCAAAAAGACCCCGGCCGAGTACCTTTACCGCTACCACCCCTGGGCGGCCCCGAAAGCCCATCTGTCTCATATGTCCTGAACCCACGCAGGTGGTTGACCCAAGGCCATGGCCCTCCTATAATGGGGGGCGCCTCAGCGGAAGAACAAATCCTTTGAGAAGAAAAGGCCCGGGCGGGATGCCCTGCGGACTGGCTCCTGCGCGCCTCGTCCGCCTGGGGCCATCCCGACGGGACGGAAGGCTTGGCGGCTCGCCGGAACCGGCAGGGCCGCGGAAGGATCGGAGGTTTTCCTCGGCGGCCCATTGGGGGCCGCTCGGAGGCGGCCGGGACCCACTGATCCGTCGGTGAATCGAGTTGCGGTTTCCTAGTCTCTCCTTTGCCCCTGCTGAGGCCTCGCCCAAGCAGAAACGGAACTTCGCCCTTGTCCAGTTGGATGCCGTGGGGGTCGGCTTGGCGAGCGCGGCGGCTCCCTTTCTGCCCGTCTTCCTCGCCCGACTGGGGGCCTCCGACCTGCAGGTAGGCCTGCTCACTTCCATGCCCGCGATCACCGGGCTCGTGTTGGGAATCGCGGCGGGCCACTTCCTTCAACAGCAGCGGAATATCACGCACTGGTACAGCCTCACCCGCATGCTGTCGGTGATGGGCTATGCCGCCACCGGGGTGCTGCCTTTTGTCGTGCCTCGGGAGTCCTTGGTCCTGGCCGTCCTCGGAGTCTGGGCGATCGTCACCCTGCCCACGACCGTGGTCAACGTGGCCTTCAATGTGGTCATGAATGCCGTGGCCGGTCCCCGCGGCCGATACGACCTGTTGAGTCGACGCTGGTCGATTCTTGGGCTGACCACGACCCTTGGCATTGCCGGGGTGGGGGGGCTGCTCGACAGAATTGGCTTCCCGTTCGACTACCAGCTGGCGTTTTTGCTGCTGTCAATTGGCGGTCTGGTCAGCTACTACTTCTGCCAACGGATTGAACTCGAGGAACAGCCGAGGGCCTCTTCGCCCGCAGAAAGGACCAGCCTTCGTAACCGCCTGCGCAATTTGTACTCCCTGGTCGTGCAAGAAAGGGCCTTTGTGGAGTTCAACGCGCGGCGCTTCGTCTTCCTGTGCGGGGTGGCCCTGGCGACGCCCCTTTTTCCGCTCTACTATGTTCGCAGTGTGCAGGCCAGCGACGCCTGGATCGGCGTGATTAACACGGCCCAGTCTGCGGTTCTGTTCGTGGCGTACCTATACTGGGCGGGCCAGTCCCGAAGAAGAGGATCAAGGTTTGTGTTGTTGGTGACCTCCCTGGCCCTTGCGGTCTACCCGGCCTTGACGGCCATGACGGTGAACGTCGCCCTCGTGGCGGCCTACGCGGGGCTGTCAGGCGTGTTTCAGGCCGGGCAGGACTTGGTCTTTTTCGATGAGCTCATGTCGACTGTTCCCCTTGAGCAGGCCGCGACCTTCGTTGGGGTTGCACAGACCCTGCAGTACGTTGCACTGATCGTTGGGCCCATGGCCGGCACGGCCCTCGCCGAATGGATCGGCATTGGTGGAGGCTTGTGGGTTAGCACCGGGGTGCGCCTGGCCGGGGTTGGTTTTCTGGCCTTGGGCGGCTGGCGCGGTTCGAGCGGCGCCCCGGCGCCAGCCACGAAGAAGGGATGACCGGCTCCGGGTTGACAGGACCCGCGTCTCCATGCCTCAGGCTCTTTGGGCGAGTGAGTCGCTCCAACGCCTCCAAGAGCCGTAGCGGATCGGGGACCCCTGTCGTGGGAGTGCCCCTGCCGGAGGCCGCAACGCCGCGCAACGCGTTAAGCCGCCGGCACCGCCTGGGAACCGGCGAGCGGGGGGATGAGCTCTCGGGTCAGGGTGCATCCTGGGGCTCGGAGCGGCCCGCGCCTGGCTGGTCCTCTCTTTGGGAACTGCCTGGTTCGCTTGAGGGACGGCCCGGCAATAGTTGGGTCAAAATCCCCTGCAGCAAGTCGATGGCCGCCTCAACCGGAGGGCTTAGGGAGGCGCCGAGCTCAGTCGTCAGGGGTTGCACTCCCAGGAGAAACACGTCTGCCTGCGTCTCGTTGTGGATGTAGCGGGCACACAGGCTCAGGCTGGCGGCATGCGTAGACAATCCTGCCCCGGCGAGGCTGTCCGCCTCGACCAGGGCCATTTCCCCGGGTTGGAGGCCCAATTCCACGGCGTCGACGAGGACAACCGTCTGAGGCTGGGCAGCCACGATCAGGCCCAGATAATTCTCGGGGATCTCCTCGGCATTGATGACGGTGGCGCCTACGCTGCCCTGTAGCCGCTTCGCCAAGGTCGGTCCGAACCCGTCATCGCCTCGCCATGGGTTCCCGATTCCCAGGATCACGGCCTTCCGGGCCTCGAGCCTACTTTCCAGGATGTTCAGCATGCTCTCGTCGGGCATCCCTTTGTAGGAAAAATCGCCGGGCCGGATCCGCGGATCCCGCCCGGTACCCTCTTTGCGATTTCCCCGGCTGGCAAGGATCGTGGGCTGCTCAATCGCCGCTGTGCAGGAAGGATCTCAAAGGCCGCAGCAAATACCCCAGGGTCAGGATGGCCGCGGCCGCGATCGTCACGGAGTACCAGGGGCTGATCTGCTCGGCGGCTATTCCGATCAGGTACTTGCTGAAGAAACTGCCGAAGGGCGGAAGGCCGGAGAGCCATAGGGCCGCGATCAGGAACACCAGAACTCGTCCTGGCATTTCCCCCGCCAGGCCGTCGAGCTCGTCAATCTCGGATGTCTTTCGCGTCCTGCGGATCGAGCCGCAGCAGAGGAAGAGGGCTGCAAATCCGACCGCGGCGGCGAGCAGATGGACGAGAGCCGCGGTCCAGGAGAGGGTGGCGCCGAGCAAGACGAATCCCATCTGGCTGCTGACGGCCATGACCAGGAGTCGTCGCAGGTCGATTTCGATCAACGCGAGAAGCCCCCAGCCGAACATCCCTACGCATGCCAGGACACGAGCCGCCGTCAGAAGGTCAGCCTGCGCGGGCAGCCGCCAGGACACCAGGAAACCTGCGGCATACGCGACCCAAAGCGCGAGGGTAAGAATCATCCCGCTGTTCAACACCCTCACGATCTGGCCGATCCGGTCCAGCAGATCGGGCAATACCTGCCGATAGAGACGACCCAGCGCTTGATCGATGAAGCGGTACAAGACCTCGGAAACCCACGTCAGGGATCGGACCATGTAGCCGTAGAGGTCAAAAGCCCCCTGTTCCCCTCTCTCGTACAGCGGCTTCAAGGCTCCCAGCCGCCGGATCGGGCTGTAGAACTGGGTGCCTGGCACCCGGTACACTCCCGGATCCAGGACCTCGCCTCCCAGGAAAACCTCCACTTGCTTGGTCTCCCTCGGCCGACCCAGGAGGTAGAAGACAAATCCGGCCAGCAGGCTGACGATGAGCAAGAACGTTGCAAGCCCGGACTGCCAGATCCCCGGGATCACCGCCAGCTGCCCCGCCGGCCCCAGGATGGGGCGGATCAGCACGTTGACAGGCCACGCGTAGAAGACCCCGAATCCCAGGCAGAGCAGCGCGAGCACGGTCACGGGGATGATCATGGAAGCGCTGGATTCATGCACCCCTTCCAACCCCTTGGGCCGGTCCCCCCAGAACAGGGAATAGAGCAGCTTCATGAAGGAAGCCAGCGTCAGGGCGGAACCAAACATCGCCGCGATCAGGAAAAGCGGGAAAAGGGGCCCGCCCCGGTCGAGGATGCCCTGGTAGATCAGCCATTTCGAGACGAACCCGTTGAAGGGCGGCACACCCGAAATCGACAGGGCCGCCACCAGGCAGGCGGCAAAAGTCCACGGCATCGCCCCCGCCAGACCGCCGAGCTGAGAGAATTCTGTCCGTCCCGTCTGATGCTCCACCGACCCGCCGCAGAGGAACAGGCAGCACTTGTAGAGTGCGTTGTTGAGCATGTGGAACAGTCCCCCGATCACGCCGATCGGGACCCCCGTTCCGATGCCAAGCACCATGTACCCGACCTGCGACACAGCGTGAAACGCCAGCATCCGGCGGAAATCATGCTGGATAAGGGCCATGAGCAGCGCGGCCACGATGGAGATCGAGCCCAGGGCCATCAGAATCAATCCCATCACTGGCGTCATGACAAAAAGATTAAGCGAGATCCGGGCCAGAAGGTAAATCCCAAGCAGCTTGTCCAGAGCGGCAGGCAAGTAGGCTAGCGTGGGTATTGGGGCCGAGGTGGATATAGCTGGAAGCCAGGAATGCAGGGGCATGGCTCCCGCCTTCGCAAACGCGCCGGCCAGAATGAGCACGTAGGCCGTTACGGCCAGCCATCCGCTAAGAGGCAAGGGCTTGGCTGTAAGATCGCTCAGGGTTATCGTGCCCGAGGCCTTCCAGAGCAACACGATTCCCATCAAGAGCGCCAAGTCCGCTGCTCCGATGACCAGCAAGGACTTGTTCGCGCCCTCGATTGCCTTCTCCCCTCCCAGGCTGACCATCCCATAGAGCACCACCACTAGGATGTCCCAAAAGAGCAGCAGCACGATCAAGTTGTTTGCCAGTGCCGCTCCGGCTGTCATGCCCAGCGCTAACAGCAGGTAGGCGTAGTGCTCGCGGCGCCGCGAATGATCCGCCATGTACTTCAGCGAATACAGCGTGAGAAGAAAGGCAAAGAAGGAAGCGGCGACCAGCACAAGACTTGCGAACGGGCCCGCGAGAAAATCCAGCGGCACGGTCAGGGCAGGGCCCATGCTTAGCCAGAGGAGGCTGAAGCGCAGATTCCCGACGATGAAGATGTAGACAGAGACCGCCAGAGTGGCGGCCACGCTGGCCAGGGCCAGGATTTCCCGGAGCCATTTCACGCGCTTGGGGATTACCAGGCAGACCAGTCCGGCCAAAGTAGGAAGGAAGATCGGGACCAGAAGAAGGCGATTCATGTCCCCAACCTCAACATCTGCGACACGACTCCGTTCACCACGCCGAGCAGCGGTCCCGCGGCCAACCCGAGGGCCAGCGAAAGCGCGGCGAAGGTTGCGACCACAGCCAGCATGATGGGGGTTCCCTCAGTGATCTGCGTCCAGCGTTCCTGCCCCAGGAACAAGCGGTTAAAAAGCCTCAGCATGTACAGCAGGCTGATCAGCGCTCCCACAACCGCCAGGATCGCCCAGACTATTCCGCCGCTTTGCACGACGCCCAGGATGATCATCAGCTTGCCGATGAAACCGGCTGTCGGAGGAAGGCCCACGATGGTCAGGGCACAGAGGATGAAGGCCACGGCCGTGACGGGCATGCTCTTGATCAGGCCCCCGAGCTCTCGGATGTCTCGGGTGTGCGTCTCATGTTCGACGATTCCCACGCAAAGGAACAACCCGGCCTTGCTCAGGCTGTGGGCCAGCAGGAACACCAGGGCCCCGGCGATGCCCAAAGGCGTCATGCTGGCCAGACCCAGAAAGACCAAGGCGAGTTGCGCAATTGTGGAATAGGCCAGAATCCGTTTGGCGTCGTACTCGACCAGCGCCGCGCCGCCGGTGATCAGGATCGTAAGGACGGCCACCGCCGAGGCAACCAGTTGCCAGGTGGGAGTCAGGCCGAGAGTCGCAACCATGATCCGCGCGAAGGCGAACACACCGATGACCACGAGCACCGCGGCGTGGAGCAGGGCGGTTACAGTCGCGGGGGCCACGCCCGCCCCTGGCAGCCACACCTGCAGAGGCACCTGGGCGGATTTGGCGAGGATGCCCACCAAGAGGCAGATCATGGCCAGATCGCTGACCGGATAGCCGCGCAACGCCGCCAGATCCAGGGTTCCCGCCTGGTGCCAGATCATTTCCAGTCCGGCCAGCATGAAGAAGGACCCGGACACCGTCATCAGCAGGGCCGTGTCCGCGTTGCGCAGGTGTTCGCGCTTGCGGTAGAACCCGATCAGTCGCCAGGAACAAATGGCTGTGATCTCCCAGAAGATGTACATCAGAAGGAGGTTGGCGGCGAGCACCAGGCCCATCATGGCGCCCAGGAACAGGACCAACAGGAAGTAGTACTCCCCCTGGTGCTCATAGTCCTTCATGTACCCCAGCGAGTACAGCACGATCAGCAGGCCGACGAACGACGAAGTCACGGCCACATACACGCCCAGGCCATTGACCGCGAATTCCAGATTCAGCCCCGGGATGAGAAATGGGCCGAACGTTATTGGCTGGGCGGCCCTGGCGAGAGGGATCAGCGTCAAGGCGGAGGAGAACGTGGCCAGCGCAACCAGAACCGCCAGGGCGTTGCGGACGAAGGCGGAGATCCGATTGGCGGCCAGGATCAGGAAGGAGCCAACGATCGGGATGCTGAAAGTCGCGAGTGCGAGCATGGCTTATCCTTCACCACCCGACCAGCGCTAGGAGCACACCAGCGATGGCGACCAGCAGCAGTCTCCCCCAGAAGAGGCGCAGCGCTTGGTCCAGTTTTAGTCGGGCATGGGTGATCTTGACCACAATGAGGATGACCAGAACGGCCAGGAGCTTGAGGACGAAGGCCACGATCGACAGCGCCGTGGGAGCGGTCGCCCCCAGAAAAAGAAGGACGATCAACACTGGCAGGCAGAAGAACAGGATCGCCCGTGACAACCGGAACAGGGCCAACCCGCTGCCGGAATACTCGGCCAGCGGCCCCCCAATCAGTTCGGTGTCCGCCTCCGCGATGTCGAAGGGAAGGTACCCAAGTTTTGCGACCAGGCTGTACATTGCAACGACGAAGGCGATAAAGCCTGACACGCTGGCGATGATCGGCCCGTGAGCCGCTTGGTACGCGACAATGTCGCCCAGGCGCACGGAGTGGACCTTGATCAGCACGGTGAAGAGGGACAGTAGGAAGACCAGCTCATAGCTCAGGATCATGCTGAGCTCGCGTCCGGCGCCGATGGCCCCGAAGGGGCTGCGCGAGGAAGCGCCCCCGATGACGAGCGCGATCGAGGGCAACACGCTGAGATAGATCAGCACAATCAGGTCCCCAACGAAATCCGAACCGGGGTGCAGGAGCGCCAGCAGAATGATCACCGCCGCCAGGGTCGAGCCCGCCACGGACAGGAGTGGAGCGGCCAGAAAACCCACAGCCTGGCTTCCCCGAGGGATGAACATTCTCTTGCCCAAAAGCTTGCCGATGTCGGCATAGGGTTGAAACCACGGGGGGCCCACCCGGCTCTGCACGATCGCGGTGACCTTACGATCCACCCAGGTCAGCAGCAGGCCGACGATCGAGGCGAAGAGGAAGCCCGGAAAGACCACGGTATAGAAGACGTCGGTCAGTACCTGTGTCCACGGCATAGGTCTTCCCTAAAGAGGAACGCGAGCATGTTCAAGGCGAAATCATGGCCCGATTCGGCGGACGCCGGCGAGGGGTCTCAGGCCTCGACATACGTCTGAGCTTTGATCTGCGGGCGGACCAGCCCCAGCGCCTCGGCGACGCCGTAGAGTATCGCCTCGGGGCGCGGCGGGCAGCCGGGGATGTAGATGTCGACGGGCAGGATCTTGTCCAGCCCTCCGCAAGTGGCGTAGCTGTCGAAGAAGATCCCGCCGCTCGAGGCGCAGGTCCCGACGGCAATGACCAGCTTGGGGTCCGGTACGGCATCATAGAGCCGCAGAACTCGCTCCCGGACCTGGCGTGTGACGGGGCCGCTCACCAAGAGGGCGTCCGCGTGTCGCGGCGTGTGGACGAGCCTGATGCCGAACCGCTCCGTATCATAGTAGGGCGTGAGGATGTCCACCGTCTCAATATCACAGCCGTTGCAAGATCCGGCATTCACATGATAGACCCAGATGGATTTCTTGAAGCACCAATTGAGGAGGCGGTTGGTCATGAGGTGACGTCCTTTGCCAGAACCGGATCGTGCAGTGCCTGGAGGCGCTTGCATGGGATGCAGAGGTCCAGCCAAGACACCTCTTGGGGGGACAAACCAAGCGACTCGGGGATCTTCTCCAAGACCTTCCTGGCCATGCGCTGCGTCTCGATGGCGGCGCCGCACTCCCGGCAACGGACCAGCTTAAGTTGGAGGCTGATGCGCAGATCCCCCAGAGAGGGTGCTGCGGTTTCGAATTGCTGAGACATGGTCACAGCGCCCTCGGGACAGACATCCCGGCAGCGAGCGCAGTTGGTGCATCGGATCAGATTGAACTCAACCGTGCGGTAGCTGTCGTGGTCGGAAAGGGTGATCAGTCGCGAAGGGCAGGCATTGGCGCAGGCTCCGCAGCCGATGCACTTCTCCATATCCAGGTGCGGGACTCCCCGGAACCCGGGTTCCGGAGAATGCGGCCGGAACGGGTAGCCCAGGGTGACCTGTCCTGCGCGGAGACAGAACACCACCTCTTTCAGTTCGCTGATGACATCGTCGAGCATCGCTAGCCGAACCTCTCTCGGAACTGCTCGAGCAGTTCCTCCTGGCGGTACACACGGGTCCGCCCCGACTGCTTGTCGATGACAGCGATCCGCTCTGTGCAGGAAAAACAGGGATCAAGGCTGCCAACGCTGATCGGGGCATCGGCAATAGTCATCCCTTGAAGCATCACAGGGATAGACTGCAGGTTGGGGTAGCTGGGAGCGCGCAGCCGCCAGCGGTAGGGCTGTTGGCCGCTGCCGGTCAGCACGTAGTGGTGCGCCTCGCCTCGCGCCGCTTCGACCGAACTCAGCCCCTCCCGGTAGGGAGGAATCTCTCTGACCTCTGCCAGGATCGGCCCCTCCGGCATTCGGGCCAGAACTTGGCGGACGATCTTGATGGATTCCATCAGCTCGCGAATGCGAACCATTGTGCGGGCCCAGCAGTCCCCGCCCTCTTCGACGCACACCTGGAAATCCAGCTCCCCATAGGCCGCATACGGGTGGTCTGCGCGCGCGTCGATGGCCAGCCCCGAGCCGCGAGCGGTCGGTCCCACGAGGCACAGGGCCTTGGCCGCCTCGGTGGAGATGACCCCGGAGTGCTGCAGCCGCGCCCTCAGGGAGCCGTCACCAAGAATGGCGTCCACCGCGGCCCCGGCCTCCTTTTCAACCTTGTCCAGGACTGTGAGGAACCTGGATTCGGCCCCCTCGGGAAGGTCTCGGGAAACCCCCCCGATCAGGTTCATGCCGTAGGTCTTGCGGTTTCCGGTGAGGAATTCTGCCAGCCACATGACGGGTTCGCGGATCCGCCACGCCTGCATGAACAGGGTGTCAAACCCGATAAAGTGGCAGGCCAGCCCGATCCACAGGAGATGGCTGTGAATGCGTTCCAGCTCCAGAATCAGGGAGCGCAAATAGCGGGCCCGGGCGGGGACCTCGATCTGGGCCGCCGCTTCGACGGCCTGGCAGTAGCCCGAGCTGTGCACGCAGCCGCAGATCCCGCAGATTCGCTCCGCCAGGAACGGCACCTGGTTGTAGGTCAGCGCCGCCTCGCCCAGCTTTTCGATCCCGCGGTGGTTGAAAAATCCGCGGTAGTCCATGCCGACGATTTGTTCCCCGTTCACGAAGAGGTTAATGAAAACGGGCTCCTCCAGGGTGGGGAAGAAGGGGCCAATGGGCAGGACCGAGCTGTCTTTCGGTGGAAGCCTAAGTTCAGGCCTTGCGTTCGCAACGGGTTCCGGGTGGCTGTTATATTGGAAGTCTTTGCGCAAGGGGAACAGGTCTTGAGGCCAATCATCCGGCAGTACCAGTCGCCGTGGGTCGGGGTGGCCGACGGGCTCCACCCCGATCATGTCCCGGACTTCCCGCTCCGACCAATTTGCGCCCGGGATGATCGGGGTTATCGAGTCGATGCGCGGATCCGTCGGTTCCACCTCTGCCCGCAGGAGCAAGAAGAGCTTCTCGCGGTCAAGCCCGAAGATGTTGGAAACCTCAAAGTAGCCCGAGAGGCCCCGTTTGTCTGTTCCAGCGGAGATGATAAATCGGCCGCCCAGCTGGTTGAGGACATATTGAGTAGCTTCTACGAGGTTGTCGCGCGGGACGGCGGCGAAGATTGTCCCTGCGCTCACCTGCTCCACGGTGACTTTGCCCCCCAGCTCTCGGGTCATTTTCTCTGCAATCGGGTGCGATGACATCCGTCAACGATCTCCTTCTACCGATGGGTCGCATCATGATTCCAATTGGGGGATAGCGTGATAACCGTGCCCCTTTCCCCGCCGGCGCGGCTGATCACTGTCCGCCCGGGCTTGCGGCGAGCCTGGGCCACCAGGACGTCCAATTCTCCGAAACCCAAGGCCCGGGATGAACAACTGGCAACGCAGGCAGGCTCCAGTCCTGCCTCGGTGCGCTCCAGGCAGAGATCGCACTTGCGGGCCACCTTGCTGGCCGGATCGAACCAAGTGGCCCCAAAGGGACAGGCCAGCGTACACAACCGGCAACCAATGCACTTCATGGCATCAATCGTCACGGCCTCTGGAGACTCACGGTGCAATGCTTGGGTGGGGCAGACGAGCGTGCAGGGACTATTCTCGCAGTGGCGGCAGTTCATGGGCACCGGGAAGGTTTCATCGATCAGCTGCACGAACATGTTCGAGCGGCCATGGTGTTCACGCTCGCAAGCCACCTCGCACCCGCGGCAGTAGATGCAACGGCTCAGGTCCATGTACAGGACTCTAGTCATCTTGGTTGGCCTTCTCCGCCTGCGCTTTCAGAGGGGAAATCCTGCAGGCCGACACTTTGTACTCCGGTATCTTCGCTTTCGGATCGAGGGCGTCGTTGGTGAGGACGTTCGTGGCCGGGAAGTGGAACGGCATGAAGACCACATCCTCGCTGATCTGCCGGCTGACTCGGGCGCGGGCTTGGGCTTGGCCCCGTCGGGTGCTGACTTCCATCATCTCGCCATCCCCGATGCCAAACCGTTGTGCCGTGGCCGGGTTCAGTTGCACGAAAAGCTCCGGTTCCCGCCGATTCAGGGCGGGCGTCCTTCGGGTCATGGCCCCCGAGTTATAGTGCATCACGACCCGTCCGGTCGTGAGCACTAGCGGAAACTCGGCGGATGTTTCCTCGGCGGGAGGTTGGAATTCGACCGGCGTAATGACGCCGCGCCCCTCGGGCTTGAGGAAGCTGTCAACGTACATAATGGGCGTTCCCGGATGATCCGGACTCGGGCAGGGCCAAGCGATCCCGCCCGAGGTGGCCTGAACTCGCGACGGCGTGATCCCGGCATAACTCGGGACCAGACGGTTGATTTCCGAGAGGACCTCTTCCTCGACCCCGTAAGCGAAGGCCGACGCCATTCCGAGGCGTTCCGCCAAGTCGCAGAGGATTTGCCAGTCGGGATGCGACTCGCCCACCGGTTCGACAGCCTTTTCGAGCCATTGCACCCGTCGGTCGGTCGTCGTCTTGGTCCCGCGCTTCTCCGCAAAGGAGGCGCCGGGCAGGATGACATCGGCCAGCTCGGCCGTCTCGGACATAAACAGCTCGATCACCGCCAGGAAGTCCAGATGCTCGAGCCCCTCGCGAACATGCTGGGCGTTCGGATCCCCGACGACCGGGTTCTCTCCCATGATCAGCATCGTGCGCAGGTCTCCGCGATTGGCCGCCTGGCTCATTTCCACCAGGGTCATCCCGACTTTGCCCGAAAGCTCCTCCGGCGGGCAGCCCCAGGCGGAGGCGAACTTGGTCCGTACCTCCGGGGTGGTCACCGGCTGGTAACCAGGGAATACGTTGACCAGTGCGCCCATGTCGCAGGCGCCCTGGACGTTGTCCTGGCCGCGCAAGGGGTTGACGCCGGTGCCGGGGCGCCCGAGTTGTCCGCACAACATGGCCAAGTCAGCACAAGCAATCACGGTATCGGTGCCGCAGGTGTGCTGGGTCACGCCCATGCAGTAGATGATGGCGGCGGCGCCCGCCTTGGCGTATGCCCGCGCCGCCTGGCGGATGCGCTCAGCCGGGACGTGGGTGATCCCCTCGGCTCGCTCGGGGGGATAGTTCTGTACGACCTTGCGAAGGGCCTCGAACCCGGTCGTGCGCTCGGCAACGAAGGTCCGGTTGTACAGCTCCTCATCAACGATCACGTTCATCATCGCGTTGAGCAGGGTGATATCACTCCCCGGCAGGAGTTGAAGAAAGATGTCGGCGTTCCAAGCCGTGGGGGTGACCCGCGGGTCCGCCACAATAAGAGTGGCCCCGTGCTCTTCCGCATCCATCACCCAGCGAGACACGATGGGGTGGTTCTCGGCGAAGTTGGAACCGACCACCAGCAGGCAGTCTGAATTGGCAAAGTCGGTGATTGGATTTGTCATCGCGCCCGAGCCGAACGTTGCGGCCAGACCGGCCACTGTGGGGCTGTGTCAGAGACGGGCGCAGTGGTCTATGTTGTTGGTCCCGAGCCGGCGGGCCAGCTTCTGCAACAGATAGTTTTCCTCATTGGTGCATTTCCCCGAGGCGAGAAAGCCGAGGGCGTCTGCCCCGTGTTCCTGCCGTGTGCGTATGATGTTCTCGGCGATTAGGCCCAAGGCCTCGTCCCAGGAGATCCTCTCGAAGTCTCCGCCCACCCGCTTCAAAGGGTAGTGGAGTCTCTCGGGGTGATAGACAAGATCCAGGGCGGAATTCCCTTTGGGACACAGGGCGCCTTCATTCGTGGGGTGATCTTTCTTGTACTCCAGGCCGACTGCGGTTCCGTCTTGGACGCGGATATAGAAACCGCAGCCCACTCCGCAGTAGGGACAGATGCTGGGGACAAGCGAAGATTCCTTCATTCTTCATACTCCTCGTGACCGGTGTACTGGATACCCCTGCTGTGTGCAGCATTCTCCAGCCGGGAGGACATGTGCCGTGATCCTGCCGGACCCCTCAGGCAGCACCGGTTCTTGTGCCGAGGATCTTCAAGGACCGGGACCGGCTCACAATCGGCCAGCGAGGGATCGGCCCTGGCTGGGCAGCTCATGGCGCATTCGGCAAAGGGCTGTCGGAGATTGTGGGGACGGATCGGGCGCCGTCCTGTCCGCCCCGAACCTGGATCGCGGGGTCCGGACCCACAGGCAGAGGAAGCCTGCGCTGGCCAACCCGTCTGCAGAAAATGTGGGTGTTGGCGATCTTGTAGTCGAAAAGCCGCATGTCCCAGGAACCGGACGCATTGGCTTCCATGGACAGGTCCTCACGATCCAGCAAGCTTCTCGGTCGGGCAGGCGCGATTGTGACACTCTTCTCTTGACGGATTATACGCCAGGGATCTGGCGCGCAGAAGGCACAAAACCCATGGGGAAGGTAGTGAGTTTTGTAGGGAATGGTTTGGGGCCGGCGTGCTGACAAGGAGGAGCCCGAAAATCGGACTGGCCCCTCGGATAAGTTCCGTGCTGCCGCTTGCCACAGTCCAGGTGTCCTGACCAGCGGGCAGGATGGAAGAGATCCTTCGAGGTTTCCCCCAGCGGCGCAGGGCAAAGGCAATCTCACTCGAGCGAAACTGCCCGACCTCGAGGTCGAACAGCTGTTAGGGCGTGGACGATCACTGCTGGAAGGAAGACGGCTAGGCGGATGCTTCTGTCACCGAAGAGCGGGGCAGTTGGCTGGCCCCGCTTGGGCTTTCTCGCGGGACCCGCGGCCAATCCTGCCCGAGACCCCGCCAGGTCTCCGGAGGTGCCCCGGCGAGTCCCTAAGAGGAGGTGCCCCCATGGGGATTCGGACCCCAGTTTAGGCCTTGAAAGGGCCGCGTCCTGGTCCTCTAGACGATGGGGGCCTGCCTCGATCGCGCGGCATTGTATCACGCAGGGAGGGTGGTCACAATATTCTTCCAGCCCTGCGCAGGGCGGCGAGCTCTTTTCCCAGAAGAGTTCGGATTGGGGTTGTCTGCGCCGTGCCACGGAGACAACTTGCCGCTTCATCGACCAGCTCGGCTGTGGCTGCCAGGGTCAGGCGTGCCCGGCTGTCGAAGGTGAGCGGGTGCATGAGACAATAGAAGGGTTTAAAGCGCCAGCGATGCTGACCGAGCGCTTCCCCCGCCAGCTGTAGAGCGCAACGGTAATCTCGCCGCAGGAAGATGCACTCGGTCCCCGCAAGACGGCCGGGCATGGGGGCGGTCGCGCTTGCCAGGACCCGGCCGCTGGGCATGTCGGCATCCTCTTCCGATTGCGCACGAAACCAACGACCCGGATCGCGCCGTTCCGCCTCCAGGAAGGGGGAGATTTGGGCCACATGGGCCTGAAGATCCTGCACTTCTTGCAGATCCAGCCATACCCCGTAGTCACAGCAAGCGGCACGGCATTCCAATAGCTCGCACCTTCGCAGGGGTACGTCATCCTGCAGACGCTCGGCGAGATCGAACGAGTGGTCGAAGCGAAGGATGCTCATTACGCTACCGCTTTGCGTCGGCGGACTTTCGGATGCGACCCCGACGGGCTGGTCTGCGGGTGGAGTACCTCCCTCAGGTAGCGTCCCGTGTGGGAATGGGGCGACCTGGCCACCTCCTCTGGAGTTCCTTGAGCAACCACTTCGCCCCCGGCATCCCCTCCTTCCGGTCCAAGGTCAATAATGTGGTCAGCCACCTTGATCACGTCGAGGTTATGCTCAATGACTGCCACTGTATGTCCCTCGTCCACAAGCCTGTTCAACACCGAAATCAGTCGAAGGACGTCGGCCGCGTGCAGGCCGACCGTCGGCTCGTCCAGAATATAGAGAGTGTGTCCGCTGGCCTTCCGAGAGAGTTCGCGCGCCAGCTTGACCCGTTGCGCTTCGCCCCCCGACAGAGTGGGTGCGGGTTGCCCCAGTCGAATGTATCCAAGCCCGACGTCAAATAGTGTGTCGAGCTTGCGGACCATGTTGGGGAAGGCCTTGAAGGTCTCTCGGGCCTCCTCCACCGTGGTTTCCAGAATCTCGGAGATGTTCTTCCCCTTGAACTGCACCTGGAGCGTTTCGCGGTTGAACCGGGCTCCGTTGCAGACCTCGCACGGAACATAGACGTCGGGAAGAAACTGCATCGAGACCTGGATCTGGCCCTGCCCCTCGCAAGCCTCGCACCGCCCCCCGCGTACGTTGAAAGAAAACCGTCCTGGCCGATAGCCTCGAACTTTGGATCCGGGAAGCGCGGCAAACAGGTCCCGTATCTCGCCGTAGAGCCCGACGTAGGTCGCCGGATTGGACCGTGGTGTCCGCCCGATGGGCGTCTGGTCAATATCAATGACTTTCTTGACCTCGCCAGCCCCTTCGATCCGGTCACAGGCTGAGCGGCCAGAGAGGGTTCCGGCGGGCGATGCCAGGCCGCGGGAAAGTACGTCCAATAGCAACGTGGACTTGCCAGACCCGGAGACTCCGGTGATGCAGACCAGCTGGCCGAGAGGAATCTGGACCGTTAGATTCTTGAGATTGTTGGCCCGCGCCCCGACCACGGTGAGATACTTTCCATTGCCCGGGCGGCGATGGCCTGGCACCTTGGCTTGTAGTCGACCGGCCAGGTAGCGCCCCGTCAGGGACCGCGGATTCCTGGCCAGTTTCTCCGGCGGACCCTCGCCCACAAGATGGCCCCCCGCGGGTCCCGCCCCCGGCCCCAGATCAATCACCCAATCGCAAGAGCGGATTATGGCCAAGTCATGCTCGACAACGAGCACCGTGTTGCCCAGGTCGCGCATCTGTCTCAAGCCCGCCACCAGGCGGTCCGTATCGCGGGGATGAAGCCCTACGGAGGGCTCGTCCAGGACGTAGAGCACCCCACTAAGACGCGAGCCGATCTGGGTTGCCATGCGGATCCGCTGCGCCTCTCCCCCCGACAACGTCGCGCTCGGCCTCGACAGCGTCAGGTACTCCAGTCCTACTTGCGTGAGGAATTCCAGGCGAGCACCCATCTCGCGCAAGATGGGTGCTGCGATCGTTCGAGCGGTCCGGCCGCCCAAAGGACCATCGCCCGGCCGCGCCTCCATTTCCGCCAGCCACGAATGGAGGCGGGTCAGCGTCCAGTCGCTGACTTCGACGATGCTGTGGTCATCCAGCGTGACCGCCAAGGATTCAGGGCGCAGGCGCTTGCCGTCGCAGGCATCACAGGTCCTTTCGCTCATCAGGGCTTCAATGCGTTCCCGCAGGATGGACGAGGAAGTCTCCCGGTAGCGGCGCTGCAGGGCTGGGATCATCCCCTCGAAAGGCATTTCGAAGGACCCAGGCCGTCCGTTGCGGGTCTCGAAGGGTACGGCGATTTTCTCTTCGCCGGTCCCCTGGAGTATGCGCCCCAGGGTGGAGGCGTCGATCTCGCTCACCGGGGCATCCCAGTCCAGGCTGAAGTGGGCCACCAAAGCCTCCAGCAGGGGCCAGTAGGACCCTTCTTCGCGCGGAGAGCCGCTGCTGCGACGCCGCTCGAAAGCAAGATCCATCGCCGAGAAAGCCCCCTCACCGGGTGCCAGGCTGCGATCCGGGATGACCTTGTCCGGGTCAATCTCGAGCCGGGTACCCAGCCCCTGACAGGCTGGGCAGGCCCCACGGGGCGAGTTGAAAGAAAAGCTGGCCGGTTCGATCTCAGGCAAGCTGGTCCCGTCGTACGAACAAGCCAATTTCTCAGAAAACGACAGATCGCTCGGAGGATCCGCGGAAAGATCTTGGACGATCAGATAACCGTCCCCCAAGCGCAAAGCGGTTTCCACCGAATCCGTCAGCCGCGTGAGGAAATCCGACCCCGCCTCGTCGGTCAGAGGCAGCGCGGGAACGACCAGCCGATCCACAACGGCCTCGATGTTGTGAGGTCGATGGGGGTCCAGGTCCAATTCCGACTCCACGCCGTACAGCGTGCCATCTACCCGCATGCGCACGAAGCCGGAATGTTGCATTTCCTGAATAGCGGCCTCGTGACCTCCCTTTCGCCCACGTACGACGGGGGCGAGAAGCACTAGGCGCGTTCCCGCCGGTTTGTCGGCCAAGGTTGACACAATCTCCTGGGCCGATTGCCTTTGAACCTCACGGCCGCAGACTGGACAGTGAGGAGTGCCCAGACGGGCATACAGGAGGCGCAAGTAGTCGTAGATCTCAGTGACCGTTCCGACCGTGGAACGCGGGTTGGCCCAGGGGGCGCGCTGGTCGATGGCCATGGCCGGGGAGAGGCCCTCGATCGAGTCCACATCTGGTTTTCGAAGCTGCCCCAGGAACTGGCGAGCGTAGATCGAAAGCGACTCAACATAGCGACGCTGACCTTCCGCGAAAAGTGTGTCGAAAGCCAGGGATGATTTTCCCGACCCGGAAATCCCCGTGATGACGACGAGCTTCAACCGCGGGATATTCACCGACAGGTTCTTAAGATTGTGTTCCCGCGCTCCGACGACGCGGATGACGCTCTCAGACATACGCACCTGCCCGTCCTTGGGGAAGCCTATTATAAGGAAAAACCTCGACGGACAGCGGTCAGGGGGTTGGCACCGCGGAAAAGGCGCAGAAAAGCGCTTCCGAGGGACACGCTTCGGGGCCAGGCGGAAAGCGGGAATGTTTCTTTCGGTCGGGAGAAACAGCGGAAGGCTTCTTGGCCACGGCCGGACAGAGAAAACCGAAAGATCGTTCGGATCCTGGCAGCAGGGGTCGGGAGAGCGGCAGGCGCTGGCTAGCAGCAAGAGGCTCCTGCCTGACCTCTCTCGCGGCCAGGTCGTCGGCGGCATGCCTTGCTGTCCAATTCCTGGGCAGGACGCGGATGGCGATGGGCTCCTGCCCTTCCTCGAAGGATCTTCTTTTCCAGGGGGCGGAGGAAGGCCGCGATTCCGCGGAAAGCCATGTCTCATTGCGGGCTCAGGCCAGGCGTGGAGGGCCTGATCCAAAGACGATGGTCCCCCGACTTCGTGATTTCTTGCTTCGCAGGGGCTATAATCCGGGCCGGCATGACCCCCGCGATCTTGCTCTTGCTCCTCATCATTTCTCTCGTGTCGATCCTAATGATCGCCACGCGCGTTCGTCCTGACCTTCTTGCCTTGCTCACCTTGGTAGCTCTCGGATTGACTCGATTGGTCACCCCGGACGAGGCCCTGGCGGGGTTTAGCGGAACGGCCGTCATCACCATCCTCGCCATTTTTGTCATCTCGGAGGGCTTGCGTCAGACCGGCGTGACACTAGCCATGGGCCGCTTCATGATGCGGCTGAGCGGGGGCGGGGAAGTGGCGAGCATCCTGGTCACCATGCTGACCGCCGCGACCCTTTCGCTTTTCATGAACAATATCGCCGCCGCAGGGGTTCTGCTGCCGGCGGTGATCAGCCTTTCGAAGCAGACTCGTGTTTCTCCTTCCCGCCTGCTCATGCCTATGGCCTTTGGCACGGTCCTGGGGGGGATGGCCACGCTGCTCACGACCGCCAACATTATTGTGAGTGGCACATTGAGAGAACAGGGCCTTGCCCCGTTCGGGTTGCTTGACTTCCTTCCGGTGGGCCTGCCGGTTGTGTTGGCCGGCACGCTTTACATGGTTCTCGTGGGCCGGCGGTGGCTTCCGGAACGATATCCTCCCGGACAGGAAGCCCGGGCCGTGCGACTGCGCGCCGAGTTGGAAGCCCTGTACGGGATCAAGACGAGCCTGTGCGAACTGCAAGTCAACCCCGGGTCGGGTTTGGCCGGGCTCAGTCTCCAAGAGGGGCGCTGGGCCTCCCGCCTCGGTCTTTATGTTGTGGGGCTGGCTCGCGACGGTCATTTGCAGGTTGCGCCGTCCCCGGAAGCCATTGTCCAGGAGGGAGACGTTGTCCTGGCGCAAGGTCGGCCATCGGCAAAGCTCTTGAATGAAAATGGTTTGCGACTTCTGACGGAACCCGCGATTCCGCTGGCTGTGACCGATAACGAGACCGTCCTGGGCGAGGTCGTGCTGTCCCCGCATGCCGGGATTTTCGGCAAGACCCTGAGCCAGTTGCGATACCGTGAGCGATTTGGCCTCAATGTCCTGGCGCTTTGGAGAGGGGGAAGGCCTATCCGCTCCGCCCTGTCGGATCTTCCCTTGCGGGCCGGGGACACTCTCCTGGTTCAGGGCACCGCCTCCAAGCTCAGTCTCCTACGGGACGACCGTGACTTTCTCCTTCTCGATGAAGACCCCGAGGCGGTCATGAGACCGAGGAAGGCTTACTTGGCGGCCGCAATTGGACTGGTGACTCTCGGCATCGCGGCCCTGGGGTGGATGCCCCTGGCCGTGATCACCTTGGCAGGGGCCTCCCTGATGCTGCTCACCGGTTGCTTGAGCATGGACGAGGGCTACCGGGCCGTGGACTGGAAATCCATTTTCCTGATCGCGGGGATGTGGCCGCTGGGTACCGCCATCAGCACGACGGGTTTGGCCACTCTGATCGCCAGCCGGCTCGCCACTCTTACTTCCGGGTCAGGTCCTCTGGTCATTGCCGGGCTCTTGCTTCTCGGGGCGACGATACTCAACCAGATCATCGCAGGGCAGGCGGCCGTGCCCATCATGCTGGCGCCGATCGGCTTGGCGGTTGCTCAAGCCAGCGGGGCGGATCCTCGCGGCATGGCGATGGCCGTGGCCCTGGGCTGCTCCCTCGCTTTTCCGACCCCCATCGGTCATCCCGTGAACACGCTGGTCATGGGATCGGGCGGTTACTCCTATCGCGACTATCTAAAGGTGGGGGGCCCGCTGACCCTTCTGACGGCGGGCGTCGTCCTGATCGGCCTGCACGTTTTCTGGCACCTATAGGATGGATGGCTTCGATTTCCGAGTGGTTGCCCGAGATGGTCGCGCCAGGGCGGGCCTGTTGCGAACGCCTCACGGCACCCTGGAGACGCCAGTTTTTGCACCTGTGGGCACGCAGGGCACTGTCAAGGCTCTCACGCCGGCTCAGCTGGAAGAGCTCGGCGCGAGTCTGGTCCTAGCGAACACATACCACCTCATGCTGCGGCCGGGCGACGAGGTGGTCGCGGAGTTGGGGGGACTGCACGCTTTCATGCAATGGCCGGGGCCGATTCTGACCGACTCCGGCGGCTTCCAGGTTTTCTCCTTGAGCGCGATCCGAGAGGTGGACGAGGACGGGATCAACTTTCGATCGCACATCGACGGGTCGAGCCGTCGCCTCACCCCGGAAACGGCCGTTTCCGTTCAGGAGAACCTAGGGGGCGACATCATCATGGCCCTGGATGAGTGTCCGCCTCCTCACGACCGTCAGTACAACCAGGCGGCGCTGGCGCGGACGCATGCATGGGCAGAGAGATGCCTGCGGGCCCGGCGCCGCGGCGATCAGGTCCTGTTCGGCATCATCCAGGGGGGGGTGTTCCCCGATTTGCGGGAGCAATCGGCCCGGTTTCTCACCTCCCTCGAATTCCCAGGATACGGGATCGGCGGCTTGTCGGTGGGGGAGAGCAAGCCGGAGACCTATGCCGTGCTTGATCTTCTGGGTGCTCTTCTTCCTGAAGACAAGCCCCGCTATCTTATGGGATTAGGCACGGTCCAGGACTTGATCGAGGGAGTCGCGCGGGGGATGGATGTTTTTGATTGCGTATTGCCCACTCGGCTGGCCCGTCATCACTCGGCGCTCACCCATGAGGGCCGGCTGAATCTGCTTAGGTCAGCATACCGTCGGGATGCTCGTCCCATTGAATCGGAGTGCCACTGCTACACCTGCCAGCATTTCAGCCGGGGCTACCTCCGCCATCTGGTTCAGGCGCGAGAAATGCTGGCGGCCACTTTGCTGTCTATTCACAATCTTCACTTGCTGATGGAGCTAACCCGGGAGATGCGCGAGGCGATTCGCGGGGGGCGGTTTGGCCAGATGATTTCGGAATGGCGAAGGGTGGAGAGCCGCGGCGCCGAGTCTCGGGCGATGGCATGACGGGGGGACAAGATCATGCCCCTGGCGGAGTCCAGGATCGATGAGCCCCCTGAAGCTGTGGAGGGAGGACGCGTTGGGTTGGACCTCAAGACCAGAGGTACCCAAGGTCTTTGAGCCCGCTCGCCTTCCAGCCGCAACATGGAGGGACGGTAGATGACCGCCGTGCAGGCCATTGTACTCGCGGCGGTGCAGGGAATCACGGAATTTCTACCGGTTTCCAGCTCGGCTCACTTCCTGCTGGTTCCCTGGCTGCTCGGCTGGCAGATCCAACCCGGGCCTGCTTCGGCTCTTTATGCGTTTGACGAGCTGGGCGCGCTTTTGGCCCTTGTGGGGTTTTTCTGGATGGACCTGCGCGGCTTGGTCCGCGCCGGAGTGCTCAGCCTGACCACCCGCTCGCTGGGAGATCCCCAGGCGCGACTCGCCTGGCAGGTCGCCTTGGCAACGATTCCGGCCGTCCTGGCGGGTCTGCTCTCAATGCAGACTCTCCACGCATTCCTGGTCCGTCCTGGGGCCCTCGGAGCTTTCTTGGCAGGGACCGGGGCCTTTCTCTTTGTCGCCGATCTCGTCGGGGGCCGTTCGCAATCTCTACTCCAGGTCGGCTGGCGGGACACAATCCTCATGGGAGTCGCTCAGGCCGTTGGCCTGTTGCCTGGGATCTCGCGTTGTGGTGCGACCCAGGGGACCGGGAGGCTGTGCGGGCTGAACCGTCCCGCCTCAGCCCGGCTTTCCTTTTGGATGGCTGTGCCGGTCCTACTGGAGCGCGGGATTGTTGGAATGGAGGACCTGGCCCATCTGCCAAATCTTCGCATCGACCTCATGGTGGGGGCGGGAGGGTTCGTCATCGCTGCCGTGGTTGGATTCTTTGCCATCGGCTGGCTGCTTCGCTATCTGACGACACATTCCCTGCGAGTTTTCGCCCTCTACTGTTTCGTCCTGGGTTCGATAGTGATCCTCCTTTCCTTCGTGCGCTGATGAAACCCGAAGTCCCCATCCGTTTCGATCCGCCGCTCTGGGGTCTCTTGCTCCTGGTCCCCCTGATCCTGGTTTCGTGTGCGACGGCAGTGAGCCCTTCGGAAACGCCGCCCCCCCCTTCTCCGCTGATCCTTGCCGATCCATCCGCACGCGCCATTGTCACGCGGTTGCTTGCAATCCAAGCAGGTGCGGGCGCCCAATCGAATACTCTCAACCCCGAGTCCATCCAATCCGTTGCGCAAGGCACCATCAGCGAGGAACTCCGATCAGGGAAGGCCCAGCTGGCCTTTGACCTGGGACCTCCGCCGGAGGGCTTTTGGGCGGCCCAATTGGGTTGGGAGGGAATTCTGGTGGTTGTTCATGAAGGCAACCCTGTGCGTTCGATCCATCTCGTGCAATTGGAGGATGTTTTCTCGGGGAAGGTCACGACCTGGTCGGCGCTGGGATCCGGCACTGGGGCCATCCATCTGGTCAGCCAGGAACAGGAGTCGCCGGTCCGCCTCGCGTTCGACCAGTCCGTCCTGGGGGTTAACCCACTCAGCAGTGAAGCTCTGCTGACGCCGGCCTCATGGGCGGTGACGCAGGCGGTCCGTGAAGACCCCCTGTCCCTTGGCTACCTCGCTTGCATCGATTGGGCCCCGGGCTTAAGCGCCCTGCAGTTGGAAGGGGTGGCGCCGACAGGGGCTGCCATCCAGACCGGGGAATACCGACTCAGGATTCCCGTTGTGGCAATAGCTCGCCAGCAGCCTCGGGGGACTTGGGCATCGTTCCTCGCCTGGGCGCAGGGTCGGCAGGGTCAGGAGTCGTTTCGGTTGCTTTGCCAACCCTGATTCTGACGTCGGCCCGGTCCCTGGAGAGCGCCCGGAGCTGTCCTCTGAAGGCCGGCTGGCAGAATCACCCTATCCCAGGAACGGGTTGGAAGTGCGTTCCTGGCCGACGGTCGTTACCGGCCCATGGCCGGAAAAGATCAGCGTGTCGTCAGGAAGTGAGAGGATGCTCGCGTGAATGGAATGGAGGAGTTGAGGGTAGCTTCCGCCGGGCAGATCGGTACGCCCGATGCCTCCGGAGAAGATCACATCTCCCGAGAAGAGCCAGCCGTGCTTTCGCTCAAGGAAGCCCAAATGTCCAGCCGTGTGCCCCGGAAGCCAGAGAACTTCCAGCAGTAACTCTCCGCAATGAATCCGGTCTTCTGTTCCGAGGGGTTGTGGTGCCACGGAGGGGGAGGTGAACGGGACGCCAAAAAGGTCTGCTCCCCCTTTGGCCTTCCACAGAGGCACATCGGAAGGGCTCAAGTAGATTGGGGCAGGGAGGTGTGCAACGAGTTCCGCGCATCCACCGATGTGGTCGAAATGGGCATGCGTGATCAGGACCGCGCAAAGCCGCAGGTTTCGGTCCTCCAGTTCCCTGGCGATGTACTCCCCGTCCCACGCAGGATCGATGACCACGGCCTCGTGTTGTGCGAGGTCCGCGACCAAGTAGCAGTTGGTCTCTACCGGGCCCAAAGTCAGAGAAATCACTTCCGCGCTTTGCTTCTCGTCACGGGATTTCATGGGCCAAGCTTCGCAAGCAGCCGGGGCAACATCAGGAAAGCGCTGACAATCAGCGCGGCGACGCCCAAGGCGAGTTCGGCCTCCTGGGTGAGCCCGAGAGGGGCCACAACCCGGGTCCCCAACGGCCGGGCCCAGATGGTCCGCTCCAGGGTTTCCCCTCCTCGCTGAGGTACCAGCTGCAGGCGCAGGAACATGGTTGCGCTGGCAGTTCCCGCGTACGCGGGCTGGATCGTCCAAGCGAAACTGGCCTGTCCCGCGGAAGAGAGCGGTTCAGCGATCTCTCCCTCTGGGTCGACAACCAACCCTTGGGCTTGCAATTCGGCGACCACCACGCGGTTGAATCCCGGGGTGGGAGTCGGAATCTCACCTGTCACCGGCGCCAGGATGAGCTGCGCCGTCCCAGTCTGCCCCAGGCGAAGGCCGGTCGGCCAGCGAAGACTGAGCGCGAACTCGGCGCCCGAACCCTGGCCGACGGGGATCTGGGCCGAGGCCAGGGGTTCGTCCACGAGGGGAATGTACTCGCCCAGGATGGACGCCGGCCAAAGGGCCGTTCCCAGAAAGAGGGCAGAGAACAATGCCAGAGTCAGGCTGACCCAGGAAGCATACGAAGGGCGGCGCATACGCTTGAGTACGCCGCGATTATACCTTCCGGGAGGCTGCGGTCATCGTCGCCGCGTGGGCCGGGGGAGTGCGGGGGGTCCCGCGGAAACCCTAGGGGGCCGCGTTCCATGCTACACTGCTCGCGGACACGGAAAAGGAGGATCGATGGTTCCTTATCCCGCAGAACCCTTTCGCATCAAGATGGTTGAGCCGTTGCGGCGCATCTCTCGTGCCGAGCGCGAGTCCGTCCTCCGTGCGGCTGGCTACAACCTCTTTGCCCTCAAGGCGGAAGACGTCTACATCGACCTGCTCACCGACTCGGGCACGGGCGCCATGAGCGATCATCAGTGGGGATCGCTAATGATGGGCGACGAGTCTTATGCAGGGGCCCGATCCTTCTATCATCTCTCGTCCGTGATGCAAAAGATCTTCGGGTTCAAGCATTTTGTCCCCACCCATCAGGGCAGAGCCGCGGAGAACATCCTATGCGCCGTGTTGCTTAAGCCGGGTCAGCATGTCCCGAACAACATGCATTTCGACACAACCCAGGCAAACATCTTGGCGCGCGAGGGTCTCCCCGACAACTTCCTGATCCCTGAGGGTGGAGAGCCGCAGAGCCTTCATCCCTTCAAGGGCAACTTGGATACTCCCCGATTGGAAGACTTCATCCGCCGCGTCGGCCCCGGGCAAATTCCCTTCGGCATGATCACCCTCACGAACAATGCCGGAGGCGGCCAGCCGGTGTCCCTGGAGAACCTGCGACAGGTCAGCGCAGTTTATCGTCGCCATCACATCCCGTTCTTCATCGATGCCTGCCGCTACGCAGAAAATGTCTACTTCATTCAACAACGCGAACCAGGCCAACAGGACCGATCTTTGGCGGAGATTGCCAGCGAGATCTTTTCGCTGGCCGATGGCGCCATCATGTCGGCCAAGAAGGACGGCTTGGTGAATATCGGCGGCTTCCTGGCCATGAATGACGATGCGGTGTACGAGCGGGTTTGCAACGAACTGATCCTGCGGGAGGGGTTCACCACCTATGGAGGTCTCGCGGGGCGCGACCTGGATGCGATGGCGGTGGGCCTGGAGGAGGCGCTCGATGAGGAGTATTTGGCCTATCGAGTTGGTCAGATCCGCTACTTGGGTGAGCGCATTGTCCAGGCCGGGATACCCATCGTCCAACCGCCGGGCGGGCACGCCGTGTACCTCGACGCCGGCGCCTTCCTGCCTCAGATTCCTCCTGATGAATTCCCCGGGCAGGCACTTGCCGCGGAGCTGTACCTGGAAGGCGGGATCCGCGGTGTGGAGGTCGGGTCCACCATGTTCGGCCATCGGGATGAGCGAACCGGCGAGTTGCTCCACGCCCCCCTCGAGCTCGTGCGGCTGGCGGTACCTCGCCGCGTGTACACCCAAGCCCACTTGGATTGGGTCGTGGAGACGATTTCCCGCATCGTCCCGCGCCGGGCGAGCCTGCGCGGCCTGCGCATGACTTATGCTCCCTTGCTGCTGCGCCATTTCACCGCGCGCTTCGAGCCCTTCTGAGGTCGAAATCATCCCGTGCCGAACTGGCGATCCCCGGCATCGCCCAGGCCTGGAACAATGTACCCCACATCATTCAAGTGATCGTCGACCGCCCCCAGGTAGAGGGGAACGTCCGGATGGCGCTTTTGCATGGCGGCAATCCCCTCGGGGGAAGCGATCAGGCCGACATACTTGATGCGTCGGACCCCCCATTTCTTAAGGATGTCCGCCGTGGCGGCGGCCGATCCTCCGGTGGCCAGCATGGGATCCAGAATCAGGCAAATCGATACGCGTGGCTCCAGAGGTAGTTTGTTGTAGTACTGCACGGGTTTGAGCGTCTTCTCGTCCCGGTACATGCCGATGTGCCAAACCTCGGCCCCCGGAAGCATCTGCCACACCCCCTCCACCATCCCCAGGCCGGCTCGAAGGATCGGGATTAGTCCGATCTTGTCAGTCACCTGCAGGCAACGGGCTGTGCCCATGGGTGTCTGCACCGAGACAGCCTGTGTCGCGAGGTCAGCTGTGGCCTCGTAAGCCAGCAGCATGGAGAGCTCGCGGATCAGCTCCCGGAACTCCTGAGGTTCGGTGGTTAGATCGCGCAGGCGAGCGAGCTTTGAAGCAACCAGCGGATGAGGGGAGGGGTATATCGGTGACATATGGGCACCTCGCTTGGGTGAAAGGAATTTCAGACGATCCGCCTGGCCCGAAGACCTTGCTTGCCCGGGGGACCGGGGCGCTAGCCTGCTGTCCCCCCATCGCCTCAGCGCCATCCGGTTTTCCCTGGGACCTTCCTCCCTTGTCGCCAACTCACGGATGGGAGATGGCCTCCGCGCGCGTGAACTCCGAAGGGCTCCCCGGGAAAACCCTCTGGGAACGAACTCGGCGGTCTGTCGCGCGGAACAGGCAGACCCCCCGGGCGAAGGCGAGCCTCCCCCGGCCGCGGGGAATCCGATGGGGTCGACAGAACCTGTCAAGGGCGGGCGCTCGGGCGCGCGGGTCCGGGGCGGTGATAGCGGCGCGAGTGCAGCCCGCACTCAGCAAGGCATCCATCAGCGGCAGGGCGGCCATTCCAGTTTCCGTTTCGACGGCTTTGGGCACTCCGGAAAGGCTCGGGCTGATTGGCCAGGGATTATACAGGCGCCTGGGCCGGTTCTGCGCGAGTTATAATCCGGGTCAATGGCCGACAAGCACCCGATTGTGTCTCCGCAACCCTTTGTTGAGGATGCGCTGGACCCAGCCCTGCGCCCGCGAACCTTGGCGCAGGTCGTGGGTCAGGAGCACTTGAAGGAGAACTTGGCCATATTGATTGGCGCCGCACGCGAGAGAGGCGAACCTCTCGACCACGTGATGTTCTACGGTCCCCCAGGGCTGGGCAAGACCACGTTTGCCCACGTCTTGGCGAACGAGATGGGGGTCGCGATCAAAGCCACCTCGGGGCCCGCCATCGAGAGGGCGGGCGATTTGGCGGCGATCCTGACCAATCTCCAGCCGTCCGATGTCCTATTCATCGACGAGGTGCATCGCCTGGGAAAGGCGGTTGAGGAAGTCCTCTATCCCGCCATGGAGGACTTCGCTTTGGATATCGTCTTGGGGAAGGGGCCCAGTGCGCGGTCGATCCGCCTGCGCCTGCCCCGCTTCACGGTTGTCGGGGCGACAACGCGTCTTGCGTCGGTTAGCGCCCCTCTGCGCGCCCGCTTCGGCGCCGTCTACCGCGTCGATTACTATTCTGTGCCCGAAGTCGTGGACATCGTTCGGCGCGCGGCCAACTTGCTAAGCGTTGGGATTGATGAGGGAGGCCTGGTGGGAATTGCCAAACGAGCTCGCGGCACCCCCCGGGTCGGGTTAAGACTGCTCAGACGGGTGCGGGACTATGCCCAGGTGCGCGCCAATGGTGTGGTCACTGAAGAGGTCGCCTTTCAGGCCCTGGAGATGCTTAATGTCGATCGGCTTGGTCTGGACGATATCGACCGCCGGGTGCTCCGCACCATCATTGAGAAGTACAGCGGAGGACCGGTGGGGTTGGCGACCATTGCCGCCTCGATTGGCGAGGAACCCGACACCATCATGGATGTTTGTGAGCCGTACCTTCTGCAGTTGGGCTTCTTGGATCGCACGCCGCAGGGGCGGGTCGCCACCCGCCTGGCCTACGAACATCTCAATATTGCCTTTCAGCGGAGCGACCAGGCCGGCCTTCTCTGACCTGTCCCAGGTCCCCCCGGTCGGGTCGCGGAGTCTTTAGGACTTTCAAAGCGGGAAGGTGAGTGCGATGTTGGATCTCGGCGGCCTGGGACGTGTCCTGGTGCTGATCGGACTGGGCATCGCTGGATTGGGCGGGGTGATCTGGTTGCTGGGCCGAGTGGGCCTCCCCCTGGGAGGTCTCCCAGGAGATCTCCGCATCGAGACGTCGGGCTTTACCTGCTTCCTTCCTCTGGCGAGCACGATCCTTCTTAGCCTGATCTTAACTCTGCTCTTGAATCTTGCCCTGCGCATTCGCCGCTGACGGGCCAGGAAAGGGTGTCTGCACCCAGCCGTGAGCGGCCAAGGCCACGGATGGTATGCGTCTTTCTGAGTTCGACTATGATCTTCCCCGAGAACTGATCGCTCAATCCCCGGCCGAGCCACGGGACTCTTCCCGGCTCCTGGTTCTTCGTCGCGGCACGGGAGAGATTGAACACCGAGCCTTCCGCGATGTGAGGCAACTGCTCTGTGACGGGGATCTGCTGGTCTTCAACGACACCAAGGTGATCCCGGCCCGGATGCGGGCTCGCAAGCTCCCGCAGGGCGGGCAAGTCGAGCTCTTGCTTCTGGCCAAACGGGAAGAGGGGATCTGGGAGGCTCTGGTTCGGGGAAAGCACGTGGTACCGGGAGGGCGTCTGGCCCTGGTCCCCGCCAGCGAAAGTAACCGCCAACCGCCGCCACAGGAAGTCCAGGCCGAAATCCTTGAGGACCTCGGGGAGGGCCGGCGCCTGGTGCGTTTTTCCTCCTCAAATGGGGAGCTTCTCTCGGATTTTGGCCGGGTTCCTCTTCCGCCCTACATCCATCAGCCCCTGCGGGACCCGGACCGGTACCAGACCGTTTTTGCCAGGGCTCCCGGCTCCGCGGCCGCCCCGACGGCTGGCTTGCACTTCACCCTGCCGTTGCTTCGGGACCTGCAGGGTCAAGGCGTCCAATTTGCGTTTGTGACCCTCCATGTGGGTCTGGATACTTTCCGCCCGATCACCGAGGCGGAAATTGAACAGCACAAGCTTCACAGCGAGTGGGTGAAAGTTTCCTCTGAAGTTGTGGAATCCGTCCGGAAGGCCCACCGCGCGGGACGGAAAGTGATTGCCGTTGGAACGACCAGCGTTCGCGCTCTGGAGACCGCGGCACGGACGGACGAGGGTCCCGGCGACCCCGGGAGCATCTCTGCCTGGGAGGGCCAAACAAGTTTGTACATCACGCCCGGGTTCTCATTTCGGGTGGTAGACGGGTTAATCACGAACTTCCATCTTCCGCGGTCCTCCCTTCTGGTCATGGTGTCTGCCTTCGCTGGGAAAGAGCCGATCCGAGAGGCCTATCGCCAGGCTCGCGATATGCGCTACCGTTTCTACTCGTTTGGGGACGCCATGATGATTCTATGACCCGCTTGATGAGGCGCGGCCGAAGCCGAGGGCCCTGGCGGGAGAGTCTGGACAACCAAGATCGCGCGCGCCCTGTCGGCGTGTCGTTTTTCCCGAAGGGGGAAGAATGAGGACTACGGTGCTTGGGATCGTGATGTACACTGGGTTTGAGGCGCCGGAGTCGTCCCGCGCAAGGGAAGGAGCCAATGGCGATGCAGTTCACCCTCAAGGATTATGAAGAGGCTGCGGCGGTTGTCCGGCCCAGCCTGAGCGGCAGACCGCGGGTCGGTCTGATCCTCGGCTCCGGGCTCGGCTCGCTGGCGGAAAGCGTACGAGGGCCGCGGGTCATTCCGTACTCGAGAATCCCGAATTGGCCGGTCGCCACGGTGGAAGGACACAAGGGACAGCTGATCGCGGGGGAATTCAGCGGCCAGGAAGTCATTGTGATGCAAGGCCGGGCCCACTTTTACGAAGGCTACGAAATGCCGCAAGTTGCCTTTCCCGTCCGCGTATTGCAGGTCCTGGGGATAGAGATCCTGATCGTTACCAACGCGGCAGGGGCGATCAACCCGACCTTCCAGCCCGGGGAAGTGATGCTCATCACCGATCACCTGAATCTGATTGGAATGGGTGGGTTGACTCCCCTGCGAGGACCAAACGATGAACGCCTCGGTCCGCGCTTTGTAGATATGGGCCAGGCCTATGATCGGGGGCTGATGGATGAGGCCCGCCAGGAGGCGAAAAGCCTCGGGATCGGGCTGCGCGAGGGCGTTTACGCCTGCCTAGCAGGTCCGAGCTTCGAGACTCCCGCGGACCTGCGGTTCCTGAGGACAGCGGGCGCCGATGCCGTGGGCATGTCGACGGTTCCGGAAGTCGTGGCCGCTCGGCACGGCGGTACGCGTGTTCTGGCCTTTTCGGGAATCAGCAACAAGGCCAACCTCGATGGCTCGACGTCGACCAGTCATGAGGAGGTCCTTCAGGCAGGGAAGGTCATTAGTCCTATCCTTCAAAGCCTCCTCAGCGCGATTCTCGAAACCTTGTAAGGCGGGACCTTGCTGGAGGTTCTCAGTCTCCTGCAGTCGTACGAAATTCTGGTCTTTGTCGTAGCAGGCGTCCTGGCGCTGGCGTATTTGCGCCAGATCTTTATCGTCCGCCGAGATCTCCGCAAGACGATTTTTGGCCTCGAGCGGGAGGCCCTGCGGCGACGACAGACCCGGTCGCTCACCATGCTGGTTTTCCTCGGGATGGCGGTCGTGCTGGTTTTCGTGGGCGTGAACTATGCGTTGCCGCAAGTGAGAAGGTCCCAGTTGCTGCAGGCCGTTGCTACCACCCAGGTCATGCCTACGCCCAGTCCGACGCCGTTCATCCTCTACGGGGTGGACTTGAGCGGATGCACCAACGTCCATGCCACGATCAAGTCCCCGACCCCGGGCCAGACCGTAGAAGGGACTGTGCAAATCCAGGGGAGCGCGGATATCGCCAACTTTGCCTTCTGGAAGTACGAATTAGGCAATCCCCAGGTAGCCGATGTGTGGATGACCCTGAAGGCGAGCAATGTCCGGGTCACGAATGGCCTTCTGGGGAAGTGGGACAGCACGACGGTCCCGCCGGGCGTCTATCAGTTGCGCTTGACCGTGACGGACAGCAAGGGAAACTCGCCCAAGCCCTGTGTCGTCCCCATTCAAGTGCTGGCTCCGCCATCGCCCTGAGGCAGGGGCCTCATCCCTCAGGTCCTTTTGCCGCCCCCAGAAGCCTCTGGTACAATCAAAATTCTCTCGCTGTCGAGTGCAGGATGTTGCGGCGCGACGTCCAATCGGTGAATGGTTGAGTATTTCCTGAGCGTTTTGATCATCCTCAATAAGGTGTTGGTTGCGGGAATCGCCATCACGGCGTTTTCCCTTTTGCTCTACGCGTTGACCTTCAACCTGCGCGATCGGGTCGCGCGCGCCTTTGCGGTCATCCTCGCCTGTGTCTCGGTTATCACGGTTGCCGATGTGCTGGCCTCCACTGCGGGCAACCTGGGCGAGGCCAACATGTGGCTGCATTTTCAGTGGATTGGTACGGCGCTCCTCCCGGCGGCATACCTCCATTTTTCCGATGCTCTTCTGGCGGCGGCAGGCCGTCCCTCGAGGGGTCGCCGGCGCTCCGCCCTGCAGGCAGTGTATTTCTTCAGCGCGATCCTTATCTATGAGGCGACCCTCACTGATAACCTGGTGAGGCAGGTGGCGGTGAGCGCCGGGGCCCCCTACCTGCAGGCGGGTCCTTATTTCTGGACTGTCCTGGTCTACTTTACTCTGCTGCTGGCATGGACTGCGGTCAACCTCGTGCGGGCTTACCGACGGCTGCAGACTTCCACCAGCCGCAGGCGGATGACCTACCTGCTCGTGGCTTCAGCCGCGCCAGCCATGGCCGCCTTCCCGTTCTTGCTTTTCCTGGGAAGCGGCGCAAATCTTCATCCTCTGCTGTTCTGGGCCATCCTGTTGGTCACCCACGCACTGGTTGCCGGGTTGCTGGTCGTGATGGCCTACGCAACGGCGTACTTCGGGGTCACCTATTCCGATCGGGTCATCAAAGGCCGCCTTTTTCAATGGCTCCTGCGAGGTCCGGTGGTCGCCGTCGCGGTTCTTGCGGTCACTGTCCTTCTGGGAGACCTCGTGCGCTCGGTCGGAATTCCGAACAGCCGCGCCGTCCCGTTGGCCATGGTCGCGACTTTGCTCCTTCTGCAATTCGCCATCACCCTTTTCCGCGTGCCCCTCGAGCGCCTTCTGTTTTATGGTTCCCCCACGGATCGGGAGGACCTGCGGCGCCTTCAGATGCTGGAGGAGAGGCTTCTGACCCATTCCGACATGCAGCAGTTCTTTGAGGTCCTGCTGGCCGGAGTGTGCGACGTTCTCAGCGTCCCGGCAGCCTTTGTCGTTGAACTGGATCCGGAGGGAAAGGTGGCTTACCGGGTAGGCGTCGGCCCGGAGGATCTCCTGCCGATCCATGCGAGTTCGGCCTCGCTGCCTCGGCCCGAGCAGATTGTTTTCGCGCCGGAGGCGGAGGGACTCTTCCGCTGGGGAGACTATTGGATTCTTCCCCTGCTAGCACCGGGTGGCTCCGAGATGCTGGGCATGCTCGGCATGCGGCCGGGGGGGAATCGGGGGCCCCTGACCCGTGAGGAGTTGGAGCGACTCGGGCGCCTGGCTGAGCGAGCCGCTCAGGCGCTGGAGGATCGTCGCCTGCAGGCTACGGTTTTTTCCTCGGTGGATCGTCTCGTGCCCGAGGTGGACCGGATCCAACGGCTGAGTGCGGCCGCTCGGTACGGGCAGGCTATATTGCTGGCGGCTCCCAGCAACGGATTGGCTCCCGGGCCCGATCTTTTTCAATGGGTGCGCGATGCCCTGACCCATTACTGGGGTGGGCCGAAGCTCACTCAAAGCCCCCTGTTGCAACTCCGCGTGGTCCAGCAGCAGAGCCAATCCCGCGACGGAAACGAGGTCAACGCGTTGCGGGCCGTGCTCAAGGAGGCCATCGAGCGGGTGCGCCCAGAGGGGGAGCGGCGCTTCACCAGCGAATGGTTGCTCTACAACATCCTGGAAATGAAATTCCTCGAGGGCCGCCGTGTGCGGGACATCGCCACGCACTTGGCGGTCTCGGAGGCCGACCTTTACCGCAAGCAGCGGGTAGCCTTGGAGGAGGTGTCGAGAGTCATTGCGGACATGGAGCGGCAATCGACCGAACGGGCAACGGACTACGAGGTGGTCGGCTGAGTGATACCCCCTGGAAGGGATCGGCCGAAGCGGTGTACTCTTGTATCGTGAGAAGCGAGGATGCAAGAATGAACTCAGACAAGGGACCGGAGGAATCGGACCGTCTCATCTTATGGGAGACCGGAGATTCGCTGCTGATGGATGAGGCCTGGTGGGCTTCCGTCCTGCAGGAGGAGCAGCGGGGGAAGCCAACCGGCCGGGCCAGAACAGGATCGCTCTCGGAAAAGAACGGCCTGGCGGCAGCGGATTGGCAGCGGGCTCGTGCTCTCTTTGAAAAGGATGAGGTGGTCTGCATGACCGTGGTGGGGTGCAACCGGGGCGGCCTGCTGGTCGAAGCCGAGGGAATGCGCGGGTTCGTGCCCGCCTCGCACCTGGTCAGTCTTCCCGTGCAAGGTTCGGAGGAGGAGAGGCAAGAGTTGATGCGCAAGCGCTTGGGTGACACGCTCTCCCTCAAGATCATCGAGTTCGACCCCGAGCGCGGACGGATCGTTTTCTCGGAGCGTGCGGCCAAGGCTGGGCCGGGGTGCCGGGCCCAATTGCTCGCCTCCCTGCAGCCCGGAGAACGGCGCTTCGGAGAGGTCACCAATATCACCAACTTCGGGGTCTTCGTTGACCTCGGGGGGATGGAGGGTCTGGTGCACGTCTCCGAAATCTCCTGGGGCCGCGTCCTGCGCGCAGAAGACCATGTGCATTGCGGCCAAAAGGTGGAGGTGGAGATCCTAAGTGTCGATCGCGAGCAGGGCCGAGTGGCTCTCAGCCTGAAACGAATGCAGCCCGATCCCTGGGCTACGGTGGGCGAGCGCTTTGAGGTCGGGCAACGAGTTCCCTGTCGCGTCACTCGCATCACAAGCTTCGGGGCGTTCGCCACGCTGGAAGAGGGGGTGGAAGGGCTGATCCATGTGTCCGAGCTGGGTCGAGGGTCGGTTGAGGATCCCCGCTCCGTCGTCCGCGAGGGAGATCGCTTGGTCGCGCGCATCCTTTCCTTGGATTGTGGATCCCGCAAGATGGCGCTCAGCCTGCGCGAGGCCGAGGATGGCTCCACGGACCAAATGACAGATCTGGAATGACGGCAGGCCCTCTGCCTCCGAGCGAGCCCAAGCGCGGTTCGGCCATCCCCCCGCGGGGTCGAAGCCCATCGCTGGGTGACGGCGCGCACGAGATTTCCCATTTCCCGTATTTTGAGGATCTGGCAGCGATAGGGCTGGCCTTGCTGGCCTTGCTCTGCGCTTTGTCTCTTCTTGGCGCCGGACGTGGGACGCTGCTGACCGTGATGCGAACGGGGCTTCTCCTGTGGATGGGATGGGGTGCTTGGCTGATTCCCATCGCTTGCGGCTGGGCCGCGAGCCTATTGGTGCTTAGCAGGGCCAAGGGTGAGGTGCGGGTCGATTGGGCGAGGGTGATCGCTCTCGAGCTTGCCGCCCTGGCCTTCTTGGGCGTCCTGACTTTGATCGCAGGAAAAGAGGCCACGCTTGTCGATCAGGGTCGAGGGGGCGGAATCCTGGGCTGGGGACTGCTGGAGATTCTCGGGATGGCGATGGGTCCGCTGTGGCAGGCCATCCTGCTGGTGGCGGTCACGTTGGCACTGGCGGCCTACGGCTTTTCTCTCTCCCTGGCGAGGTTGGAGACTTGGGTCGGGAGAATCCATGGGAGACGGAAAGGGGCCGGCTTGGCAGCGACCGAAGGTTCTGCCGAAACGGCGGAGGAGAATGCTGGATCGCGCCCCGAGGAGGAACACCAGCCAGCCTCTCCTGCGCCCAGTCGGCCTTCGCCCTCGACCCGCCAGCCCGCGGGCCGGGAGATCCGCGACAGCCCCCGTATGAAGGCCCCCCTTTCGGTCAAACCTGCTCGTCAGAGACGCGATCGGCACCTCCCGCCTTTCGATGTCTTTGAGGGGGGCGAGGTCGAGTCTCCCGGAATCCGGGAGGTGAACCAGACGGCAGGAGCCATTGAGAAGACCCTGGCCGACTTCGGAATTCCGGCCAAAGTGGTTGGCTATCGCACGGGGCCCACGGTGACCCAGTTTGCAGTGGAACCCGGATTCATTGAGAAGCCTTCCCCGGACGGGACGCTCAGACGCGCAAAAGTGCGCGTCTCCCAGATCTCGGGTCTGGCCGATGACCTGGCCCTGGCTCTGGCCGCTCCCTCCTTGCGGATTGAGGCTCCGGTTCCCGGTCAATCCTACCTCGGGGTAGAGGTGCCGCATCGGAGGTCGTCCCTGGTCCGTTTGCGTCCGGTCATGGAAACCCCGGCCTTCCAGAAGAAGCACTCTCCCTTGCTGCTGGCGCTGGGCCTCGATGTGGCGGGTCAGCCCGTGGTGGCGGACTTGGCGGTCATGCCCCATCTTCTCATCGCCGGGACAACCGGGTCCGGAAAATCGGTTTGCATCACGGCCATGACTGCCTGTCTGGCGGCGAACAATACTCCCGAGGAGCTGCGGCTGGTCTTGATCGACCCCAAGATGGTCGAACTCGTGCGTTTCAACGGCCTGCCCCATCTGCTCGGCGAAGTAGAAACTGACTTAAGGCGGATTCTGACGGTCTTGCGTTGGCTCACTCGCGAGATGGATCGTCGCTATCGGCTCCTGGAGTCGTTCGGTGCTCGGCACCTGGAGGACTACAACCGCAAGGCGGGATCTCGCTCGGGGGGCGAGCGATTGCCGCGCATTGTGGTCATGCTTGACGAACTGGCGGACCTCATGATGATGGCGCCCGATGAGACCGAGCGAACGGTGATCCGTCTGGCTCAAATGTCGCGAGCCACGGGCATTCATCTCGTCCTGGCTACGCAGCGTCCTTCCACGGATGTGGTCACGGGCCTGATTAAGGCCAATTTTCCGGCTCGCATTTCTTTCGCTGTGGCCTCCTCGGTCGATTCTCGAGTGATCTTGGACAGCCCGGGTGCGGAAAGCCTTTTGGGGCGCGGGGACATGCTCTTCCTGTCCCCAGAATCCGGAAGCGCACAGCGGCTGCAAGGGTGCTTTGTGAGCGACAGCGAGATCCGCAGGCTGATTGAGTTCTGGCAATCCTCTGGCGAAGGTCCCGGCGCAGAAAGTGTCCCGGTTGAGACTCCGGAGGGAGCGCCTGCTCAGACCTCGGCCGCAGGGCCTCCCTGGGAGAGCATGGTCCAGGAAGGGGGAGATCACCGGAGCGAAGAGGAGGCGGAATTTGAGCAGGCGGTGGCGCTGGTGCGGCAGTACGGACGCGCCAGCGCCTCTCTTCTCCAGCGGAAAATGCGCATCGGCTACCCCCGGGCGGCACGCCTAATGGACGAGCTGTACGAGCGCGGGATCATCGGCCGGGAGCAGACCGGTGGAAAGACCCGCGAGGTACTGGTGTCGCGCGAGCCCCGAGAGGAGCCCGAGGAAGAAGAGGAAGAAGAGTAGAACGTAGCCTGACCGGTCGGCGGCCCTTCCCCGTGGCGGGCTTGGGATTAGAATTCGAAAGGCCCGTCGGAAGACACTGCTGTGCCGTGCCCTATGGGCCGCCAGGAGCCTCGCCAAGGAGGAAGCCTCAGGGAGGCGTTGTTCGCCTGCGGCGGGCCTCGTGACTGGTCCGTTTCACCGAAGGATCCTTTCCGTTTCCTCCGGAAACCGGGAGCATTCATGGACCCAGAAAGCGCAAGCCTGACCCGACCCCGATCTTTGTCCCAATGGATGCGAGCCCGCTTCAAGGTCGTCCTTGATCCAATCGCGGGTTTCTTGAATCGACTGGGACTGGCGCCGAACACGGTGACGCTGTTTGGTCTGGCCGGCAATACCGTCGCCTCGGTTCTGTTGGCCCTGGGCGACACGAGTCTGGGGGGAGGGATCGTTCTGATCATGGGCCCGATCGATGCCCTCGACGGGGCCATGGCCCGGCTTCGAGGCGAGCCTTCAGCTTTTGGAGGTTTTGTCGATTCGGTGACCGATCGCTACTCGGAGTTGCTAATCCTGGGAGGAGTGCTCACCCACTTTGCCCTGGAGCAAAACGCTCTGGGGGCGATCCTGACTTTTGCGGCGGCCGCGGGCTCGGTGATGGTGTCCTACACTAAGGCAAGAGCCGAAGCGCTCAAGTTTGAATGCGATATTGGCCTGCTGACGCGCGTGGAACGCTACTTGGTTCTCAGTCCTGCGCTAATTCTAAATGTGCCGCTCATTGGAGTTGGGATTATCGCCCTCTTTGCCAATATCACGGCTCTCCAGCGTATTCTTTTCGTCCGAGCTCAGGCGCGGCGGATGCGTCACGAGTAGAGGGCCGGGTCAGGGGAGGAAACAAGGGAAAGACCCTATGTCGATTGACTCCTACGGGATCCATCTCGGAATACTGTATGTTCGATTCTATGGCCTCATCCTGATGACGGGTGCGATCGCGGCCGCGTTTCTGGCCGAACGACAGGCCGGGAAGCTTGGCCAGGACCGGGACCGGGTTTGGGACCTACTGATTTGGGTCCTGATATTCGGCGTCATCGGCGCCCGGCTATGGCACATTCTGACTCCTCCGGAGAGCATGATCGAGGGCGGCATTACCGCCAGCTACTACCTGACACATCCTTTGGATGCCCTGGCGATTTGGAGGGGTGGCCTGGGGATCCCCGGGGCGATCGCCGGAGGCGTCCTGGCGATGCTCTGGTACACGAGGAGAAACAAGCTCAGTTTTGCCTCCTGGCTTGACGTTGCGGCACCCGCCCTGGCCCTCGGCCAGGCGATTGGCCGCTGGGGGAATTTCGTCAACCAAGAGTTGTATGGCATGCCAACGAAATTGCCCTGGGCCATCTACATTGCTCCGCAGAACCGCCTGCCGGGCTTTCAACAGTACGCCTACTACCATCCCCTGTTTCTCTATGAATCTTTGTGGGACTTGCTCAACCTGGGGGTTCTTCTTTATCTGACCGAACGGCACCACGGCCCGCTGCGTGCGGGGGACCTGTTCTTGATCTATCTGATTATCTATCCCGTGGGCCGATTCTTCTTGGAGTTCCTGCGGCTCGACCCCTCTCCGGTGGCCGGGGTGGATATCAACCAGGTCCTCATGGCAGTGGTCGCTGTGGTGAGTGCTGCCCTGCTCCTCTGGCGGCATCGGGTCAAGCGCCCCTTGCCGGGAGTCCCCCTGGGGGTTGCCTCCGAAGGCCCCGACGGGATCGCCAAAGCCTGAGGGGGGAGATGAGACCAGAGGGCTCCTCCCTTGCAGGACGGAAGGGAGGAAAGGCTGTCGTTCGGTTGGGGAGGTCCGCTGAGCCGTGATTGAGGCCCGGGGTCTGACCAAGTGGTTTGGTGACCGGTGCGTGGTCGACGGCCTCACTCTTCGCGTGGGGAGCGGAGAACTTCTGGCGTTGCTCGGACCGAATGGAGCGGGGAAAACAACCACCATCCGCATGTTGGCTGGAATCCTCCATCCGACCTCCGGAGGAGCGCAAGTGGGGGGATTTGATCTGCTCGAACATCCTCAGGAAGTGCGGGAGACCGTTGGGGTTTTGACCGAACAGCACGGCTTGTATACGCGGATGCGTGCCGGAGAGTACCTGGACTTCTTTGGGTCTCTGTATGGGCTCCCGGCTCAGGAACGCAGAGAGAGGGCGGCACGGCTGCTGGCCCGGCTTTCCCTCCAGGTGGATCAGGATCGCTGGCTGGCCGAATACTCCAAAGGGATGCGCCAGCGGATCTCACTGGTTCGCGCCCTCTTGCATGATCCCCACGTTCTTCTGCTGGATGAGCCCACCTCGGCGCTCGACCCCGAGTCAGCCCACATTGTGCGATCCCTTCTGAGGGAACTGCGGAGCGAAGGTCGGGCGATCCTCACCTGCACGCACAACCTGATGGAGGCCGAGGAACTGGCGGATCGCATCGCGATCCTGCGCCGGGGCCGCCTCATTGCTCAAGGGACACCCGGCCAGCTGCGGTCCGGCCTGCGCGGTTTGCCCACCTTTGAGGTTCGTCTGTCCGCTCCTTGGGACGGGGTCGCGGAGGGGCTTCCCGACTGGATCGAGATCGTGGCCTCGGGTGACACGTGGTTTCGCTATCGGGTGGCCGAGCCCTTGGAAACGAATCCTCTCCTCGTGCGGCGTTTGGTCGGATTGGGGTTCCCCATCCTTGAGCTTCGGGAGGTTACCCCGAGCTTGGAAGAAGTCTACCTCGGCGCAGTGGCCGAGGGCGAAGACCGCCCCGGTGATGACCTCAGGGGGAGCGAATCATGAGCCTCGCCATCCCAGCTAGGTCCATGGGGATCCACTGGCATCGGGTCGGCACTCTGGTTCGCAGGGAGTTGCGCGACCAGTTGCGGGACTGGCGGGTGGTCATTCCCCTGGTCATTCTGACGGGGGTCTTCCCGTTGCTGATGAACTTCACGGCGCGAACCGCGCTTGATTTTGTCAGCCGCTATGGTGCGCCACTCATCGCCGAGCAGCTTTTCCCGTTTCTGCTGATGATCGTCGGATTCTTTCCGACCTCCGTCTCGCTGGTGATCGCCCTCGAAAGTTTCGTGGGCGAAAAAGAGCGCTTCACCCTGGAGCCCCTGTTGTCGACGCCTCTCAGTGACCAGGAGCTCTTCATTGGAAAGGCCATGGCCTCGACCGTCACGCCCGTGGCCTCGGCGGGGCTGGGAATCATGGTGTATCTGGTGGGATTGCACCAGACCACTGGCTGGTCGCCCAGCGCGGGGTTGCTCCTGCAAATCCTGGTCTTGACGGTCGCCCACGCGGTCGGCATGGTGAGCGCTGCGGTCGTCATTTCGGCCCAGACCAATTCGGTCCGAGCGGCCAACCTCCTGGCTTCGTTCATCATTATCCCCGCGGCACTCCTCGTGCAGGGCGAGAGCCTGATCATGTTCTGGCGCCGCTACGACGTCCTGTGGTGGGTGATCCTGGGCATCCTCCTGCTGGCCACGGTGCTCGTGCGGATTGGGCTGCGACGTTTTCGCCGGGATGAGCTCCTGGAACACGAGGTGGAGGAGTTGCGCTTTGATCGTTTGTGGTCGCAGCTGGTGCAGCGGCTGACAGCGGGAGCTCGCTCGCCTCGGGCGTGGTACCGTGACGCGGTTTTTCCCGCCTTGCGCCGGGTTTGGGAGGCGGGTCCCTGGGTCCTGCTGGCTATGCTTCTCGGCGCGGGCCTGGGCATCGCTTTCGCGCAGCGGTTTCCTTTGTCTTTGCCGGGCTTGGCGGAAGCGCGTTCGGGCCAGGAGGTCATGCAAGCCCTCCAAGAGCAGGGGTTCTTCTCTCCGGCCGGAGTGCTCCTGATCTTTGTTCACAACCTGCAAGCGATCTTGCTGGCCAGCATCCTGGGGATCTTCTCGCTGGGCGTTCTCGCGCTCATTGCTCTGATGGCGCCTATTGGTCTGGTCACCTATGCGGCCGCGCTCGTTGGCCTGGCTGGCGGAAGCCCCTGGCTCTTTCTGGCCGCCTTTGTTCTCCCCCACGGCATCCTGGAGATTCCGGCGGCTTGGCTCGCCGGAGCCAGCATGCTGCGCCTGGGGGCTTGCATGCTGGCCGAACCCGACCGACGCACTCTGGGTGAAATCTGGATCGAGGCGTTTGCGGATTGGGTCAAGGTCAATGTCGGCGTGGTTGCGCCGCTGCTGCTCGCGGCGGCCGTTGTGGAGACCTATGTGACCCCGGCTATCGTGGCCTGGGGTCTCGCGAGGGGGATGTTTTGAGGTGGTATTTCTTGAGTCGGAACGCCCAGGGCTAACCAGGTCTGGTGGATCGCCCTTTGGCCGCTTCTGACGCCTCCTGATCGGCCTGGACTCGCGGGCGGGCGCATCGCCCACTTCCCTCAGGGTCATCCGCCTGGGGTGGAGAGCCACCTGTGAGGCTCCTGGTGCGGACTTAGGCACTTTTCCAGAGCGCCGATTTGCCGGGGTGAATCCAGGGGCCTAAAAGATGAGCACGCCTTGGGACAACGCGGGGCCCGGGGATCGCGGAACAAGACAGAATCCAAGACGTTCCGGCGGATCGCCGAGGACTTCTTCACTGCTCCGCGTTCGGGTCCCCTGAGCCTTGCCCAGTCCGGCGGGAATCGCCGGGGAGGGATGGGGCGGGTGGCTTGCGCCGAGGAAGGGGAATTCGCCGAAATCAATCAAACTGGCAAGAAACGCCTATGGTACAATCCTTTCGGGAAGCGGAGAATGAGCGAGTCGATGAGGCTGCAGGGTTCTGGCTACTATTCTGCTGAAGATTCTCCCGATCTGGGAGAGGATTGGGAATCGGACCGCCATATCCACGGGGCTTCGCGTCGGCGGTGGTATGAACACGCCCATGTTTGGCGGCCTCCAACCGATGTGTATGAGAGTGAGGCCGGGTATGTGATTCGCGTCGAGCTGGCGGGCATGCGAAGCGCAGACTTTTCCGTAACGCTTGAGGGCCGCTGGCTGCATATCACCGGAGCGCGGCCTGACGAGGCGCAGCACCGGGCGTACCACCAGATGGAGATCCATTTCGGTCCCTTCCGCAGCGAGGTGGAGATCCCCGGCGAGGTCGACTCTCAGCGTCTGGAAGCAGTCTACGAGGACGGCTTTCTGATCGTCACCCTGCCGAAAGTCAAGCCGCGGGTCATCCCAATTTCCAGCTAAAGGTCGGCTGAGTTGGAGGAAGCAATCCTTGATCGATCTTCTCCACTTTCGGAGTGTAGGATTACTGTGCCTGCCACCACTCGGACTGTCAACCTGACGGATCTCATTAACCTCTTCACCCAATCCTTCCCTGGGCGATGGGAGGAAGTGAAGCTGCGGCCCATCGTCACCCAAGTCCAGGATCAGGCCTCGGAAGCTGAGGCACGAGAGGACCGCGCTCAACCTCCCGCGGTGATCCCAGAAGAGCTTTCGATTCTGCCGTTGCGCGGCATTGTCGTTTACCCCCAAACCGTGGTTCCACTGACGATTGGCCAGCCTCGGTCCGTGAAACTCGTGGACGATGCGGCCGTGGGGGAGCGCACGATCGGCCTAGTTACCTCCAAGGATCCTGAGAAAGAGACGCCCGGGCCGGAGGATTTGTACTCAATCGGAACGGCGGCCATCGTTCATCGGCTTTTCCGAGCCCCGGATGGGACAATTCGAATTGTGGTCCAGGGTCTTTCTCGGTTCCGCATCCGCGAGTTCGTGGCACAAGATCCCTACTTGCGGGCGCGGGTTGAAGTGGCGAACGAGATCGTCGAGGAAGGCCTCGAAATCCAGGCTCTGGCACGAAATGTCCGCGACCAATTCGCGCAGATTGCCGAGCTGGTTCCCTCCATCCCCCGCGAGCTTGTCGCGGCCCTGTCCGGGTTGGAAGACCCTCTGCAGGTCGCGTACTCGATTGCCAACTATCAGCGCATGGAGCTTCAGGAAGCGGAGGATCTGCTGGAGCTTGATTCCACAGCGGCCAAGCTCAAGCGACTAGTCGCGCTCCTCACCAAGGAGTTGGAGGTTCTTCAGCTCGGCGCCAAGATCCAAGAGGAGGCCCGCTCCGAGATTGAGAAAGTTCAGCGTCAGTACTTTCTGCGGGAGCAGATGAAAGCGATTCAAAAGGAGCTGGGCGAGACGGACGAGCGCACTGCCGAGGTGGAAGAACTGCGCAAGAAGCTCGAGGCGGCGGGCCTGCCCGAGGAAGCCAGCCGCCAGGCCAAGGAGGAACTGGACCGCCTTTCCAAGCTTCAGGAGGCCTCGGCTGAGTACGGCGTGATCCGGACCTATCTCGACTGGCTGGTTTCGTTGCCCTGGAGCCGGGTTACCGAGGACCATTTGAATGTCGCGGACGCACGGCGTGTCCTGGACGAGGACCACTACGGTTTGCGGGATGTGAAAGATCGGATCTTGGAGTACTTGGCCGTGCGAAAGCTCCGCGGGGAGCGTCGGGAGGAGGTTTCAACCGCGCCCGTGGATCTGCTGCGGCGGGAGCGCGAAGGAGCCATCCTGTGCTTTATTGGGCCGCCGGGCGTTGGGAAGACGTCCCTGGGGCAATCGGTCGCCCGAGCGATGGGTCGTAAGTTTGTGCGCCTCTCGCTGGGAGGCACGCACGACGAAGCAGAAATCCGCGGCCACCGCCGGACCTATGTCGGAGCGATGCCGGGGAGGATCCTGCAAGCCCTGCGGCGGGTGGAAACGCGGAATCCCGTCTTCATGCTGGATGAGGTCGACAAGCTTGGGGCCGACTTCCGGGGCGACCCTGCCTCCGCGTTGCTGGAGGTCCTCGATCCGGAGCAGAATCGCGAGTTCCGGGATAACTACCTCGAGGTGGCTTTTGATCTCTCTCAGGTGCTCTTCATTACGACAGCCAACCTTCAGGAAACCATCCCAGAGCCGTTATTGGACCGCATGGAGGTCATCCACATCTCCAGCTACACTGAGCAGGAAAAGCTGGTGATTGCCCAAGGCTACCTGGTCCCCCGGCAGTTGCGGGAAAACGGCCTCCGTCCCGAGGAAATCTCCTTTGCGGACGAGACTATCACCTCGATCATCCGTCACTATACCCGGGAGGCCGGCGTTCGCGGCCTGGAACGGGAGATTGGCTCGGTCTGTCGCAAGGTTGTGACGGAAATCGCGGAGGGGAAAGTTCAGAAGAGGGACATCACGCCTCAAGTCCTCGGGGAGGTCCTCGGCCGTCCTCGTTTCTTCCCGACCGCCGAGATCGAGGAGCGCACCTCGGTTCCAGGAGTTGCGACGGCGCTGGCTTGGACTCCAACCGGCGGGGATCTGCTCTTCATTGAGGCCACGCAAATGCCCGGCCGCCGTGGCTTTCTGCTGACGGGCTCCCTCGGCCAAGTCATGCAGGAATCCGCCCATGCGGCTCTTTCTTTCGTGCGCTCAAAGAGCAAGGAACTGGGTCTGGCCGAGGATTTCTTCGACCGGCACGACATTCACCTGCACATTCCGGCGGGAGCGCAACCCAAGGATGGTCCCTCGGCGGGGATTACCATTGCCACCGCGTTGGTGTCCTTGCTCTCCGGAAGGCCCGTGCGGCCGGAGGTGGCAATGACGGGCGAGATCACCCTGCGGGGACAGGTCCTGCCGATCGGTGGGGTCAAGGAGAAAGTCCTGGCTGCCCATCGCGCAGGCCTTCGCACCGTGATCTTGCCCAAACACAACGAGGGCGACTTGGATGACCTGCCCGAGGAGGTCCGCAAGGACATCCGCTTTGTCCTTGTGGACACCGTCGATGAGGTCCTGCGGGAGGCTCTCGAGCCGCGGGTCTCACGGAACGGCCGGGGGAGAGTTGCCCTGCGGGCGGGGCGCGGGTCCCGTCATGCCGGGGCCCGTCCGAAACGCACGGCGAACTGAGGCCTGTGTCCGATGCCGAATGTGCTGCTGGGCGAAGATGATCGCGATATGGCGACCCTGCTGCAGACCCTCCTGGAAATGGAGGGCTACGTGGTTGGGTCGGCACGCTCCGGCAACGCCGTGCTGGCCATGATCGACCAACAGCGGCCGGACGTGGTTCTTCTGGATGTGAACTTAGCGGGTCAAAGCGGGTTGCAGGTCCTGCAAACCGTGCGTTCGCGGGCCGAAACTCGATCCACCCGGGTGATCATGACCTCCGGGATGGACTTGAAAGAGCAGTGCTTGAAGGAAGGAGCGGACGCCTTCCTCCTGAAGCCGTATATGCCCGACGATCTGGTTCGCTTGCTGAAAGAAGTGCTCTCGCATCCTGAGTCTTCGCCGGGATGACTCTGCGGGAGGCCGCCAGCCCCTTTCGTTTGTGAAAGCAGGAGAGCAGTGAGCCAACAAACCCCACGCCGACCCCGACAATGGTTCACGATTGACTTGCACCTGCATACTCCGGCCTCCTCGGACTATCAAGAGGAGGGGGTCACCCTGGTGGACGTGCTCAGGAGGGCGGAGGCGCGCGGCCTGTCCGCCATTGCCTTGACCGACCACAATACGGTCGCCGGATATCGCCGTCTGCAAGAAGAGATTCGTTTCCTGGAGCAATTGCAGGGCACGGGTCGCTTGCTGGCGGAGGAAAAAGACCGCTTGGCCGAGATGCAGCGCCTGCTCGCCAAGGTGGTCGTGTTTCCCGGCTTTGAATTCACGGCCACGTTGGGTTTTCACATTCTGGGCATATTCCCGCCGGAAAAATCCGTCCGCGAGATCGAGCACCTCCTGCTGGACCTGAACATTCCAGCGGACCAGCTCGATCTGGGCAGTTCCACCGTGGGGGCTTCCGCCGACGTGCTGAGCGCCTACCGGAAGATCGATGAGGCGGGAGGCTTGGTGATTGCGGCTCATGCGAATTCGAGCAACGGAGTCGCGATGCGGGGCTTTGACTTCGGGGGACAGACGAAGATTGCCTATACCCAGGACCCGCACCTGCACGCCCTGGAGGTGACCGACCTGGAACAACGGGGGCCCCGCTCAACGGCCAAATTCTTCAGCGGGACGAAGCCAGAGTACCCTCGGCGGATGCACTGCATCCAGGGCTCGGATTGCCACCGCCTGCGCCTGGACCCGAACAACCGCAAGAACCTGGGCGTTGGAGATCGAGCCACCGATGTGCTCCTCCCGGAACTAAGCATCGCGGCCCTCAGGGAACTCTTTCTCAGCAATGACTTCGCCCGGACCCGCCCCCGTCGCGCGGCCAAAGAGGAAGTGGATGACTTCATCCAACTCGCCCGGGCCGAGGGTCCCAGCATCATCCAGGCATTCCATGAGAGTATGGCCAACCGGGGGGGAAAGCTCTTCGCCATCATTGCGGATGTGTGCGCTTTTGCCAACGCCAACGGAGGTACCCTGTTGGTGGGCGTAAGCCCGGACCCCAAGGTCCCCCCCGCCGGGATCGGCAATGCCAACCAGGCGGTGCCCATCCTGGAGCGCGAGATCCGCAACAAGATCAGCCCGACGCTGGCCTGCAGCGTGGATATTCAGGAAACCGTCGGCAAGAAAGTTGTGCGCGTCCTGGTGCCTCGCGGGACGGATCCCCCGTATGCCGTGGATGACAACAAGGTGTACGTGCGCGAGGAGGCGGAGAGCGTTCTGGCCGTGCGGGATGAGATCGTGCAGTTGGTGCTGCGGGGGAGGGCCCTCGCGCGCGCGGTGGAGGTCCCGGCATTGAACCAGGCCACCGAGGCGGCCGAGACCAGCCCGGCCGAAAGTGTTGCGTCGGAAGCGGGATCTTTGCCGCCGCCTCGAACCGGCGTCGAAGTGGTGGGCTTCGAGGAGCGCGATGGGAATCGATACTTCACCATGCGGGACCTGCGCAACGGGATGGTGGTCAAGAACGTGACCCAGGCATCGGCCCGGCGCCTCTGGCATTACGCGGTCACCGAGTATTCGAGTCTCCCGCCTGCGGAACGCGTCAACTGGGTAGGGGATCTTGCCCTCATCAAGAAGCGCTCGCACCGAGGGGTGGAGCGCTACGATCTCTTGCAACGGACCCCCGAAGGAATGCGAGCCTATTTCGGCGTAACCGAAGAGGGACTGCATGGGAAGTGGAAGCAGTTGATGGGTCCCGAAGAGGAATAGGTGCCGATTCGCGAGATCCGTTTTCCCGACGATTTCCCGAAAGTGCTGGACCTGTGGCGGAGATGTGCTCCGGGGATTTCCTTGGGCGCTTCGGATTCCTCTGCGGAAATCGAGAAGAAATTGAGCCGGGACCCGGATCTCTTTCTTGTGCTGGAGGCGGAGGGCAAGATCGTCGGCACGGTCCTGGGCGGCTTTGACGGGCGGCGCGGGATGATTTACCACTTGGCCGTTGATCCGGCCCAGCGTCAAAAGGGGTTGGGCCAGAGGCTGATGGAAGAGGTCGAGACGCGTCTTCGCCATAAGGGTTGTCGAAAGATCTATCTCTTGGTGGTCCCGGAGAACCCGGCCCTGGATTTCTATCTGGCTCGGGGCTGGCAACCCATGCGCCATCACCTCCTGGGGAAGGAGTTGTTCTGAGACGGCCCCGCAGGCCGGTTCTTTGACTTGGGCGGGCTGCGGAGACAATTTCCGGGTTTCCCCAGCTCGTGGGCTCGATGTGCCAGGAATGGCGACGTTTGGGAGTCGCCCGTAGTTGCCAGGAGGCAGGAGCGCAAGATGAGAGTGTCGATCCTGACGGTTTCGGATCGTTCCTCACGCAGCGAGAGGGCTGACGCCTCCGGTCCCCTGCTGCGCGAGATGATGGAAAAGCGGGGTTGGGTTGTGGTGGCGACCGACGTTGTCCCCGATGAGAAGCTCCAGATCTCAGGCCGGCTTCGAGAGTGGTGCGACGCCGACGGGACGGACCTGGTTCTGACAACGGGAGGCACCGGTTTGGCGCCCCGGGACATCACCCCCGAGGCCACGCGCGAAGTGATCGAGCGCGAGGCTCCGGGACTGGCCGAAGCCATGCGTGCGGCCGCCGTCCCCAACAATCCGCACGCCATGCTCTCCCGGGGGATCGCGGGTGTCCGCGCGAAAACCCTCGTGGTGAACTTGCCGGGAAGCCCCCAAGGGGCCCGGGAGGGATTGGAGGTCCTTCTCCCGGCTCTGCCGCATGCTGTGGAACTGATTCGGGGTCTGCCTGGCGCGGAGTCCGGGCACGGCCGGCTCGAGGGCTAGGGGGGAGAGTACCCCTCTGGAGCCGGGGCGGGGGGACGGGGCAGGCCGGGGGGTGCTTGGGAGCCTCGCCTGTTCAGAACCCTTGACCGCCTTCAGGCTAGCGGGTATAATCCCGCGCAGATCTGAGTGCTCGACATTAGAAAAAGGTGCGGCGCTGGGCAGGGCCCAAGCGCTGGTTTTTTGTTGCTAAGTGGCGGCGGAGAGGCGTTTCCCGCCCAGAGCGTGGGCGGTTTCCCCGGAGGGAAGGTGACGAGTGGATGCGAAGAACATCAGTGCCATTAAGGTCAGCCTAGCATCTCCGGACACGATCAAGAGCTGGTCGTATGGCGAGGTCACTCGCCCCGAGACGATCAACTATCGTCGTCTGCGCCCCGAGAAAGATGGGCTGTTTGACGAGGCGATCTTCGGTCCTACCCGTGACTGGCAGTGCTACTGCGGCAAGTACAAGAACATCCGGCATCGCGGCGTGATCTGCGACAAGTGCGGGGTGGAGGTTACGCGTTCCTCGGTGCGCCGCGAGCGCATGGGACACATCGAGCTGGCTGCGCCCGTGGCCCATGTTTGGTACACGCGTCGCGTCCCCTCCTATTTGGGGCTGCTCCTCGATATTTCCCGGCGCAATCTCGACCGCGTTCTCTACTTTGCGCAATACGTTGTGACCCATGTGGATGAAGATGCCCGTCAAAAGGCTCTGCGCCGTCTCGACGAAGAGGTAGACCGGCTGGAGAAGCGCCGCGGTGATGAGGTCAACCAGAAGATCGCGCAGGCCAAAACGGCCAGAGACAAGCGATTGGAGGAATTGGAACTTCGGGTCGCCCGATCCAAGGAAAAATTCGAAGAAGAGGTCAACGAGCGGCTCGAGCCCCTGATCAAAGAGGGGCAAAGAATGGAGCAGTCGCTGCGGGAGAAGGTGGGGACCACGATCCGGGTTCCCATTGAATTTGCTCCCACTCGCACGGAGATCGCTGAGAAAGGGACGACCGTTTCCAACAAGCACCTGACCATCCTGCAAAAGGCCGTGAAATCGCGGCTGGAGGAGATCGAGAGCGAGCTAAAAGAGAAGCGGGATCGATCGATTGAGAAACTCAAGCTGGAAATGGAAAAGGTGCGCGCGGAGGCCGAAGAGGAGCTGGTCGGCCTGCGCAACCAGCTGGAGGACCAGTCGGCCAGCGACCAGGAAGAGTCGGTGAATCAACGCGACGAGTTGATGGAAATCCAGCCCCTCTCGTTCTTGGGGGAGAGTCGCTATCGGGAACTCAAGAACCGCTGGGGCCAGGTATTCAAGGCCGAGATGGGCGCGGAGGCATTCCTGGAGATCCTGCACAACCTGGACCTGGACAAGCTGGCCAATTCGCTGTGGCATGAGGTGCGGACGACCAAGAGCAAGCAGCGAAAGAAGAAGGCGACCAAACGACTCAAGGTGATTGAGGCCTTCCGGCGCTCGGCCAACCGGCCGGAGTGGATGGTGATGACCGTCCTTCCGGTTATCCCGCCGGAGTTGCGTCCCATGGTCCAGCTGGACGGAGGTCGGTTTGCGACCTCGGATCTCAATGACCTCTACCGGCGGGTCATTAACCGCAACAACCGACTCAAGAGGCTGATCGAGCTGGGCGCTCCGGATGTGATCGTGCGCAATGAGAAGCGGATGCTGCAGGAAGCCGTGGACTCGCTGATCGACAATTCTCAGCGCGGCAAGGCCCTTTCCCGGCGCGGCCGAAGGGAACTGAAATCGTTGAGCGACATGCTCAAGGGGAAGAAGGGCCGCTTCCGACGCAACTTGCTGGGGAAGCGCGTGGACTACTCGGGCCGATCCGTGATTGTGGTCGGGCCGCGGTTGAAGCTCTACCAATGCGGCCTGCCCAAGGTCATGGCCCTCGAGCTGTATCGTCCCTTCGTGATTGCCAAGCTGGTGCAGTATGGATATGCCAACAATGTGAAGGGCGCACGACGCTCGATTGAGCGTGAGCGGCCCGAGGTCTGGGAGGTCCTGGAGGAAGTTATCCGTGATCGTCCGGTGCTTCTCAACCGGGCGCCGACCCTGCACCGCCTGGGCATCCAAGCCTTTGAGCCGATCCTGGTCGAGGGCAAGGCCATCCAGATTCACCCTCTGGTCTGCGCGGCCTTCAATGCCGACTTCGACGGCGACCAAATGGCCGTCCACGTGCCTCTGTCCGACAAGGCGGTCTGGGAGGCGCGAGAGTTGATGCTTTCCACCAAGAACCTGCTCAAGCCCGCGGATGGGGAGCCGATCGTCGGCCCGACCAAGGACATGGTCTTGGGCGTCTACTACTTGACGATGACTGACCCGCGGCTGGAGACCAAGATCGACTCCGAGATTCATTCTTTCAGCAGCCTAGACGAGGTCGAGCTGGCCTACCGGTTGGGCAAGGCGGACTTGCATACCCCGGTTCATGCGCTGGTGACCACCTGGTACAACGACAAGGGCGAACGATATCAGCGGGGGCAGCGGCGGACCATGCGCACGACCGTGGGCCGAGCGCTGTTCAACCTAGCACTCCCGGAGGCCATGCGCTTTGTCAACCAATCGCTTGACAAAAGCGCCCTGCAGCGGCTGGTTTCCCAGTCCTACCAGGTTCTGGGTTCCGAGGCGACCATCGAGCTCGTGGACCGCGTCAAGGAAATCGGATTCGGATACGCCACTCGCTCCGGGACGACGATTGCCATTTCGGACATCGCCGTGCCGCCCGAAAAGAAAGACATCATCGACCACTCCCTTGAGGAGCAGGGCCTGATTGAACGAGACTACCGCCGCGGCCTGCTGACCGAGCAGGAGCAGAATGAGCGCATCATCGAGCTGTGGCAACATGCGGTCAATGATGTCGGGGATGCCGTCAAGAAACACCTGGATCCGACGGGAAACCTGAGCACGATGGCCCTCTCGGGTGCCACGAAAGGCGGGTTCGGACCGATTTCCCAGCTGGCGGGCATGCGCGGCCTGATGGCTGACCCGGCGGGCCGCATTATCCCGTTGCCGATTCGGTCCAACTTCCGGGACGGACTGACCGCCCTGGAGTACTTCATCTCCACCCATGGGGCGCGCAAGGGCTTGGCGGACACCGCGTTGCGCACGGCAGATGCTGGCTACCTCACACGCCGGCTGGTGGATGTCGCCCAGGATGTCATCGTTGCGGACCATGACTGCGGAACCGAAGACGGGGTTCACATTCGTCGCCGGGATGATGTGGCGGGCCAGTCCTACGAGTCGCGCTTGTTCGGCCGGATCGCGGCGCGGAAGGTGGTGGATGCGCAGACGGGCGAGTTGATCACGGGTCGAAATGAGCTCATCACCCTCGAACAGGCTCGCCGCATCGCTTCAAGCTCGCTGGAGGAAGTGCTGGTTCGTTCCCCCCTGACCTGCGCCATGCGTCATGGCCTGTGCCAGCTGTGCTACGGGCTGGATCTGGGTCGCGGGGCTTTGGTGGAACTGGGCACGGCCGTCGGGATTGTGGCGGCGCAGTCGATCGGGGAACCGGGCACCCAACTCACCTTGCGCACCTTCCATACGGGGGGCGTCGCCGCGGGGGGGGACATCACCTCCGGTCTGCCCCGGGTCGAGGAGCTCTTCGAGGCGCGGAAAAAGCCCAAGGGCGAGGCCGTGGTTAGCGAGATCAGCGGGCTTGTGGAGATTCACCGCAAAGAAGGCGGGCAGCGCACACTGCGGGTCGTCAACAGTGAGCTGTTGCGGGATGAGTATGAGGTTCCTGGGAATTGGTCGCTGAAAATTGAGGACGGTTCAGCGATCGAGGCCGGGACGATCATCGCCAGCCGCGGGGAAGCGGAGATTCCCGCCGAACATGGCGGCCGGGCGCGCGTCCGCGACCACAAAGTCCTGATCACCTACGAACGCAGGGACGAGGGCGAATACGAGATTCCTTCCGGCGCGCGTTTGGTCACGGGGGAGGGGCAGACGGTCGAAGCGGGTCAAAGCCTGACGGAAGGCTCCCTCAACCCTCATCGGATTCTGAGAATTCAGGGGCGGGAGGCCTGCTTCCTGTACTTGCTCACAGAAATCCAAAAGGTGTATCGAGCCCAGGGCCAGAACATCAACGACAAGCATTTCGAAGTGGTCTTGCGCAAAATGCTGGCCAAGGTGCAGGTCGTCCGCCCAGGCGACACCGAGTACCTGCCAGGAGAGCTCCTGGACCGCCTGAAGTTGCAGGACATCAACGAGAAACTGCTTGGGGAGGGCAAGCAGCCGGCGACTGCTGCTCCAGTGCTTCTGGGGGTCACCAAGGCTTCCCTCAGCACGGATTCCTTCTTCTCGGCTTCCTCCTTCCAGCACACCATCAAGGTGTTGGCCGGAGCGGCGATCGAGGGACGTGTCGATCCCCTGCTGGGCCTCAAGGAGAATGTCATCATCGGCAAGCTGATCCCTGCGGGCACAGGCTTCCAGAAGCGCGAGCCCGTGGTGGAGGAAGAAGCGGTGATGGCTCCCAATACTATTGCGGAGTGAGCTGGGGGAGGGTGCGCAAGTTCCGGTGGGCCGAGGCCAGCGCTCGGCCCACTTTCATTTGTATGCCTTGCACGGACACGGTCTGGTAAGGGGGGAATCCTTCAGGGGAGGAAGGGTGCTGACCGCAGCCCAAGGCGGTTCCGATCCCTCAGGTCCCCTCGATCCAGGGGCGGGCCGCCATCGGGCGCAGCCCGATGGCGAACTGGGGTTGGGCCACCCTGAGCCGGCCACGGCCACCCGCCCTAGTGGGAGCAGGCCGGAAGCGGGTCGGGCCCTGTCCCGAGATCCACCCAGGCAAGCTTGCCGGGCCTGACGGTGGTCGTAGCTACCTGGAGGTTCGGAGAGTAGGCTGTGACTTGATAGATTCCCGGCTCCAGGTCCGTCACGGCAAAGTTCTCCTTGAGGAGATCGTCACTCCCCGCCGTGTCGGCCTCGAAATCATAAGTGGTCAAAAAGCGCACGATTTGCAAGCCGCCTAGGTCATCCCACTTCCTCAGGGTCACGGTTCGTCCCGGCAGCAGATGGCCAGAGGCGTCGACAACCCTTCCTGCCAGCGCCCCCAGCGTTGTCCCCGCCTGGCTCCGAGGTGCGAGCCAAAGCTCCGGGTTGCGAACGCTGGTGTATTGGTCGGTGTCCAAACGCACTTCGAAATGAAGGTGGGCGCCGATCGCGACGCCGGTCAGGCCGACTCTCCCAAGCAGGTCCCCTGGCAAGACATGTTGGCCGACCTTGACGGCGATCTCGCTGAGGTGGCCTTGGAGCAGGAAAATGGGATGACCCTCGGGTTCACGGTCGAGTTGCAGCACGACCACGTTCCCGTAGAAGTTGAATGACGGCCCCAGGAGGAAGTGAAGATCGTTTCCTGCGAAGACCACGGTTCCGGGCGCGGCGGCGACCACCGGCGTGCCCTGGGGATTCTCAAGGTCCACGCCATGATGAGGCTCGCGGGTCCCTCCCTGGGTGGATCCAAAGGGATAGCTTGGGTCGATGAATTGGGTAAAACCCAGCGGGATTGGCCGGCCAAGCCAGAGCAGGGGACAGGGACTAGGGGTCAGCCCGGGGGTGGGGGTCTTCACAGAAGCAAGCGGCGTGAGCGCGGGGAGGGTGGGGGCGGAAGGAGAGGCCTTAAGGGCGGGGGTGCTGATCGCGGGAGAAGGGATTGGTTCGAGGTGATCGCCCGACCCGACGGGGCTTCCGGCGCAACCTCCGCAGCCCAAGGCCGCTCCGATAGAAACAAGAATGGCCAGCGGAACCCAACCCAGGCGAAAGGGGTGGGGGGATTTCCTCTGCGGCTCGGTCATGCGAGCAGGCCAAGGCGAGGCAGAATCCGGGATTGGAGGGACTTCATTGCCGCCTCGGATCGGGCTTCGACTTGCTCCAGTTCGTGCCGGATCTGGTCCGCGCGATCATTGCCGGCCAGGTCCATCAAGTTCGTGCGCACATTCAGGCCGGCTGATTTCAGGGCGGCGTCGGCCAAGAATCCGCTCGTGCCGACATCCGAGGAAGCCGAGGGCAGGCCCAGGTCGGCGGCTTGGCTCGCCAGCTCCAGAAGACGGCAGGAGTGCTGGCAGACTTCCAGGGGGACCTGGGCGGCATGCAGCAGGGCTTCCTGCTGGGAGCGCAGGGCATGCTCACGTTCCAACGGGCTTGCCGAGGGGAGTCGCCGGGCCTGCAGGACTTGTTCGAAGGCCAGGGCGTCCTGCCGCACGGCCTCCTGGAGCCGCGCCCGGAGGGTGTCGGCTTCTTGAATCATGGCCAGCATGACTTCGCGGGATCCCGCATACTTCTTGCGCCCCGAGGTGAGACGAGCCACCATACCAATCAGAGCCGCCGCCATGGCCGCGGCCATGGCGGCCGCTGATCCGCCGCCGGGGCTTGGTTCGCCAGAGGCAAGTTCTTGGAGGAAGCTCTGCTCGGCAGATGGCAGATTCTCCTTGTCGGCGGAGGCAAGGCGGTTTTCAATGACCTGCTCGGCCGAGAAGGGCTCGAGCTGAAGGTACCACGCGGCAGCATCCAGAAGCGCGGCCTGGGGTAGCAGGCCGACGATCTCCCCCCGCACAATCCTCGTACCCCACCGGCTGGCCTCACGGCGCACCATCTCACAGGCCTGCGCGATCGAGGTTTGTGTATAGTCCGTCAGGTTCATGGAAACCTGCGCTCGGCCCTCCACCAGGAGCCCCAGGGCTTTGACATTGCGGAGCCCTCCCGTGGTTCCACGAACTGCGCGGGCGATTCTCCTGGCGACCTCCTCCTGGGCCGTGTCGAGGTAGATGTTATAGGCCAGCAGAGGCCGCCGGGCTCCGACGACCGTGGCGCCAGCGGGGCCGAGGCAAGCAGGGCCGAAATCCGGACGGCGGTCCGCGTTGGTGGCGATCTCGGCCTTCAAGCCCTCAAACTCTCCTCGGCGGATGTCCTCCAGGTTGGTGCGGTCCGGACGGAGGGCCGCCGCCTCATATAAATAGACCGGGAGGCCCAGCTCCTCCGCCAAGCGGCTTCCAAGGTGGCGGGCCAGATTGACGCAATCGGCCAGTGTCAGGCCTTGAAGCGGGATGAACGGAATCACATCAGTGGCGCCAATTCGCGGATGTTGGCCCACGTGGTGATTGAGGTCGATCAGCTGCGCGGCTTGGGCGGCGGCCGCAAAGGCGGCTTTTTCAACGGCTTCGGGCGCGCCGACGAAGGTGAGGACGGTTCGGTTGTGATCCGGGTCGCTGTGCTGGTCGAGGAGATGCACTCCGGGGGTGTCCTCGATCGTCCTCACCAATTGGAGAATGACCTCGCTGCGGCGTCCTTCGGAGAAATTCGGAACACATTCGACCAGCGGAGGGGACATGGTAGCCTCGTTTCGGCGGTTGGCGCTAATGGGGGGATTATATAACTCCCGATTGGACAGCCCGGCAGGCGGCCGCGGCCACCGCCGCCTTCGCCGGAACGGAAATCGCTGCTGGTATAATCCGGCCGGCGGAGAGTATCGATGAAGCTCCACGAATACCAATCCAAGCAAATCTTTGCCGACAATGGGGTTCCGATTCCCAAGGGCCGAGTCGCGGCCACCGCAGCGGCGGCGAAGGAGATCGCCGAGGAGTTGGGTGGCCGCGTTGTCATTAAGGCGCAGGTGCTAGTGGGAGGCCGAGGCAAGGCGGGAGGGATCCGCCTGGTTCGGTCCCCTTCGGAGGCTGAAGAGGTCGCTACCCAGCTGCTGAGTATGCAGATCAAGGGTCTTTCCGTGCGCCGCGTCCTCGTGGATGAGGCGGCGAGCATCCGGACGGAAATCTACCTGGGCATCATCAACGACCGTCAGGCGCGTCGGCCGGTCCTGGTCTCCTCAGGGGAAGGGGGGATCGACATCGAAGAGGTGGCCCGGACCTCGCCCGAGAAGATCGTACGGGTCGCGATCGACCCATTTCTGGGACTGCGCGAGTATCAGAGCCGGGGCGTGGCCGCGCGAATCGGACTCGATCGTGAGCTCTGGAAAGCCTTCACCCAGATTGGCCTGGGTCTGTATGGGGCCTACTCCCGATCCGATGCGACCCTGGCCGAGATCAATCCTCTGGTCATTACTCAAGAGGGCAAACTTCTGGCCCTCGATGGCAAGATGCTCATCGACGACAACGCGATGTTTCGCCACCCGGACTTGGCGGAGTTGCGAGATATGGATGAGGAGCTTCCGGAGGAGACTGAGGCCCGCAAGTACGGCCTCTCTTACGTCAAGCTGGACGGGCAGGTGGGTTGCATGGTGAACGGCGCAGGCCTGGCGATGGCGACCATGGATATCATCCGGTCTTGCGGCGGGAACCCCGCCAATTTCCTGGACATCGGAGGGGGGGCGAGCTCGGAAAAGGTCGCTGCCGCCCTTCGCATCATCCTGGCTGACGAGAACGTCCGGGCGGTACTGCTCAACATCTTCGGGGGGATCACGCGCTGCGACGAGGTGGCCCATGGCATCCTGAACGCTTTGCAGGGCGTCCCGAGGCCGGTTCCCATGGTCGCACGCTTGGTGGGCACCAACGAGGAAGAAGGAAGACGAATCTTGTCAAGCGCAAAGATGGAAACGGCACTGACCCTTCTGGAGGCGGCGCGAAAAGCCGTCGCCTTAGCCCAGGGATAGGTGCCGAACGCCCCTGGGGGACCCCTCTCATGAGGCAGGCACCGCGGCTGGAAGAGTAGGACGTTCATGAGCATTCTGGTCAACAAGAACACGAAGGTCGTGGTTCAAGGGATCACGGGTCGCGAAGGCCTGTTTCACACAGCGCAGATGCTGGAATACGGCACCCGCGTGGTGGCCGGCGTGCGCCCAGGGAAAGGCGGGGAGTGGGTCATTGAGGGAAAGGTTCCCGTTTTCGACACCGTCTCGGGAGCCCTCGAGGCGACCGGCGCCAATTGCGCCGTCATCTTTGTTCCCGCTCGCAGCGCGGCCGACGCCATCCTGGAGGCCGGCGAAGCGGGGATCCCCCTGATTGTCTGCATCAGTGAAGGCATTCCGGTCCAGGATATGATGCGGGCACGCCTGTTCCTGGACCAGCGAGGCCTGAAACTGGTCGGCCCCAACTGCCCCGGCCTGCTCACACCGGGTGAGACCAAGGTTGGCATCATCCCCGGCCACATTGCCCGGCCAGGGAATGTTGGGATCGTGTCCCGGTCGGGGACTCTCACGTATGAGGTGATCCATGCCCTTTCCGAACAGGGTATGGGGCAATCGACGTGCGTGGGGATGGGCGGCGATCCGGTGCACGGCATCGGCTTCCTGGAGGCCCTCGAATTGTTCGAAGGAGATCCCCAGACAGACAAGGTCGTGCTGATCGGGGAAATTGGTGGCAACGATGAGGAGAAGGCGGCGGAGTTCATCGCCGACCACATGACCAAGCCCGTGGTGGCCTTCATCGCGGGTCGGACCGCCCCGGCGGGGAAGCGCATGGGACATGCCGGGGCGATCATCGAGGGGAGTTCTGGCAGCGCCGCGGACAAGACGCGGGCGCTGGAAAGCGTGGGTGTGAGGATCGCCGCGTATCCGGAGGAGATCCCGGCCTTGCTGGCGTGACGGACACCGCCCTTCCAGGTGGCGCTGGAGATCCCCGCGCTGGGGAGTGCGCAAAGAGTATGGAGAGAGATCGGCAAGAGCAGCTGGCAGGAGACTCCGGGCAACCTGCGGCGCAGGGCGAACAGGATTGGATCCGGGTGGGGAACTGGAAAGTGGAGGCCCGACTTCTGAGTCTGACCGCTTCCAGGCGATGCGATTTGGCCGAGTGTCGGGCGCATTGTTGCGGGGGCGGCGTATGGATCGATGTGGGGGAGGCGGCTCGGATCGTCGCGGTGGCAGAAAAGATCAAACCTCAATTGCCCGAGCCGCTGCGGGACGAGGAACTATGGTTTGACGGGGTCGTGGAGGCCGATACGGATTTCCCGACCGGCTACGCGATGGGAACGCGCATTCAGCCCAACCCGGACCATCCGATGGGAACGGCCTGCGTCTTTCTGCGGCCCGATTACCGTTGCGCCCTGCAAGTGGCCGGAGAGGCAAATGGGCAAAGAGCGTGGGAGTACAAGCCCTTTTACTGTGCTCTTCACCCCATTACCCGGAGCGGCCAGGAAATTGGGCTGGATGCCGAGAACGAGATCTACATCGAAGGCGGCAACTGCCACAGGCCGGGCGTCAAGCAGATCCCGATGTATCTGTTCTTCGAGCCGGAATTGCGCTTGGCCATGGGTGATAACGACTTCAATGCGCTCCGGGCCATAGCCCGGGGAAGTCCCGCGCCGCCTGCGCCCTAGCGGATCTTCTTCAGGGCCATGGCTCGAATGGCTGCTTCAATTCCCAAGACTTGATGGCGCCCAGGCGGCTCTCGGAATCGTTGAAGCCGTCTCAGGATGGTGATACACTCGGCCAATCCGCTGGATCCGTGTCTTTTCCTGAATTTCGAGTGACTCGCCAAGGACTCGCGATGTCAAGAGGAGAGCCGAGTACTGTCATGCGAGCCCTCACCTCGTTCTTGAGGTTCCCCTGTTCGCCCTCTGCGGGCCGTTCCTTGGTTCCTACCAACCTCCCTTCCGCGCGCCTGACTTTCGCCTCCTTCGCCCCTGGCACGGGACCAGCCCGAAATGCCTTTGCGGGGGTCGCCGGAACCTTTGCCCCCGCTCCCCGATTGGCCGGTTGGGCCTGGGAAGCCGCGCCTCGATCTGGGACTGGCGGGCCCACACGGGCCTTTGTATTCTTTGGGGTGCGGGGACGGGACGGTGCCTCCTGGCAGGCAGGATTCGACCTTACCGGCAAGTCTCCTGTGAGCCGCTCAGTGCTTTGGAGTCTTTGGGATGACTAGAAACGGGAGAGGTCGATGCCACTGAGCACTCCCTCGACGGTCTTCGGGCTCGTTCCTCTGGTGGTCTTTCTCCCGTTGGTTGCCCTGCTGCTCAATATGGCCCTCGGGCGCCGCCTGGGCGAGCGCTTCGTTTCCTGGGTCGCCTGTTTGGCGGCCCTGCTTGCCCTGGGGATGTCCCTGGCTTTGGCTGTGGAGCTGCTCATTGCCCCCGCCGGGGCGGTCATTCATCTCGCGGATTGGATCCAGGTCGGCCGAGTCGCGGTGCCTTGGGATTTCCGCGTGGACACCCTTTCCGTGACCATGATGCTGGTCGTCACGGGAGTCGGCTCTCTGATCCATGTATACGCCGTAGGCTACATGCATGAGGATGTACGGATCAATCAGGATCCGGGTCGATATACCCGTTTCTTTGTTTACTTCAATCTCTTCTTGGTGGCGATGCTCGTTCTGGTCTGCGCCGACAGCTTCCTGATGATGTTCGTAGGGTGGGAGGGGGTCGGTTTGTGCTCCTATCTGCTGATCAGCTTCTGGTATGAGAAAGGAAAGGATGGCATCGGCAATGCGGTGGCCGGGCGGAAGGCTTTCGTGGCGACCCGCATCGGTGATGCCGGCTTCCTGCTGGCCATGGTTTTGGTTTTTTGGACGTTTGGTAGTCTGAGCTTTGGGCCAGTGTTCTCGAAGGCCCAGCAGCTGGGGACCGCCGTGAGCGGTACGGCGACCGCCATCACTCTCCTGCTCCTGCTTGGAGCCGTGGGCAAGTCGGCTCAGATTCCTCTGCATGTTTGGCTGCCCGACGCGATGGCTGGCCCCACCCCGGTCTCTGCTCTGATCCACGCCGCCACGATGGTCACGGCGGGGATTTACATGGTCGCCCGCATGCACGTCCTCTTCGCGCTAGCCCCCTTCTCGCAGGAGGTCGCGGCGCTGTTGGGGGCTCTTACCGCCCTCTTTGCGGCCTCCATCGCCCTGGCCCAGAACGACATCAAGAAAGTCCTGGCCTACTCGACGATCAGCCAGCTCGGTTACATGATGGCTGCGGCGGGTCTGGGGGCCTATGTGGCCGCAATGTTTCAACTGTTGACGCATGCCTTTTTCAAGGCCCTGCTCTTCCTGGGTGCCGGGTCCGTGATTCAAGGGCTGGAGCGGAGTCACCGGAGTCTGGCTGCGGCAGGCCGCCGTGAGGGGGCCGCCAACGAAGGCGAGGAATTCAACGCGCAGGACATGCGGAATATGGGGGGATTATGGGGCAAGATGCCCATTACCTCCTGGACCTACCTGCTCGCGGCTTTGGCGCTATCCGGCATTCCCCCCACGGCCGGCTTCTTTTCCAAAGACGAGATTCTCACCGATGCGGCGAACAAGAGCTTGCTAATTTTCTTCCTGCTGGCCTTGGGGGCATTCCTCACCGCGCTTTACATGACTCGCCAGGTGTGGCTGGTCTTCTTCGCCAAGCCGCGGACGGCGCCGGCGGAGAAGGCCCGAGAGAATCCGGCGGTCATGATCGGGCCGTTGATCGTGCTGGCCATCGGCGCGCTCTTGGGAGGGTTGATCAACTTTCCGGGCTTGTCCAGTTTGGGCCAATGGCTTGCCCACACCTTGGGTGAGGAGCAGACAGCCCTCTTCAGCCTGCCCGTCTCGCTGCTCTCCACGGGGTTGGCGCTTCTGGCGGTTGTGTTGGGGGTGATGACCTATCGGTCGCGGGAGGCGCGCCCAGGCGCCTTGGATCCTCTGAGGCGGATCCTGGGGCCGGTTTTTGGCGCCCTGGAAAACGGATGGTGGGTGGACTCGTTCTACCATCTCGTGATTCTGAGACCTTACCATTGGCTGGCAGTATTCCTCTCCGATCGGGTCGATTCCCAGGGGGTTGCCGTCGCCTTCGATGGCCTGGGGACTCTGGCGCGCCAGACGGGCGAGGGGCTGCGCAGGCTTCAGGTCGGCAAGGTACGCACCTACCTGCTCATCATTCTGGTGGCGGCCATCTTGATCCTGGGCTATTTTCTCCTCCTTCCAGGGGGAGGGCTTTAGCCGGGCCGGGCAAGCGGCCGGGTAAGGAAGAACATGAGTGTGCTGCTTCATCCTCTGACGTTGGTGATCTTCTTCCCCTTGGTGGGGGTCGTGGTCCTGCTTTTCCTCAGGGAGGAGCAACGCAGGTGGCAAGAATGGGTCGCCTTCCTCACTTCCCTGGCCACCTTCGCCCTGTCGCTCTGGGTCCTGGCACGCTTCCAGCTGGGCAACCCCGGCATGCAGCTCGAGCTGCGCGCCCCATGGATCCACATCGGTGGCATCTGGAATATCGACTACCACCTGGGGGTGGATGGGATCAGCCTTCTCTTTCTTTTGTTGACCACACTGCTTTCGACCGTAGCCATCCTCTCCAGCTGGGGGACCGTCAAGGATCGGGCGCGCGAGTTCTACATCCTCTTCTTGCTTCTGGAAATCGGATTGGTGGGCGTTTTCCTGGCGCTGGACTTGTTCCTCTTCTATATCTTCTGGGAGTTCAGCCTGGTGCCGATGTACTTCTTGATTGGCATCTGGGGCGGGCCGCGCAAAATCCAAGCCGCGCTCAAGTTTTTCATCTACACCATGGCCGGCTCGGTTCTCATGTTCCTGGCCATCATCTGGCTGGGAATTTCGGCCGGGACCTTCTCCCTCCCCGACCTCATGGCCCGAGGTCCCCTGGCCCTCTCCACCCAAACCCTGCTGTTTCTTGCTTTTGCCCTGGCGTTTGCCATCAAGGTTCCCATTTGGCCTCTTCACTCCTGGCTGCCCGATGCGCACGTAGAGGCCCCAACGGCCGCCTCCGTTCTCCTGGCCGGCATCCTGCTAAAAATGGGCACTTATGGTTTCCTGCGCTTCAACCTCACTCTTTTTCCCCAGGCTTCGATCCGGTTTGCCCCTCTGATCGGCGCCCTCGCCGTCATCGGGATCCTATACGGGGCGGCGGTCTCCTATGCCCAGAAAGACTGGAAGAAGCTCGTCGCTTTCTCTTCGGTCAGTCACATGGGTTTCGTGATGTTGGGTCTGTTTGCTTTGAACCCCGAAGGAGTTGAGGGCGCCCTTCTGCAGATGGTCAACCACGGGATCTCCACGGGAGCTTTGTTCCTCATCGTGGGCATGATTTACGAGCGCCGGCACACCCGGGAACTGGCTGCTCTTGGAGGGGTCTGGAGGCAGATGCCAATTTACGGGGGGCTGGCCCTCGTGGTCTCGCTTTCTTCCATGGGCCTGCCCGGGCTCAATGGATTCGTCGGGGAGTTCACCATCCTGCTCGGCGCTTACGGTTCCCGGGTCCTGGGTTCCCCCGTTTTTGCGGTCTTGGGCGTTGTCGGGGTTGTCCTTGCGGCCATCTATATCCTGCTGATGTTCGAGAGGGTCTTTCTGGGGACCTCCCGGGACCCAGGAAATCAGGCCCTGAAGGACCTATCCGTGAGGGAAGTAATCACCCTGGCGCCCTTGGTCCTGCTCATGTTCTGGATCGGGCTCTACCCTAAGCCCTTCTTTGCTCTGATGGCCCCCTCCGTGATGAAAGTGGTCTCCGGCCTTCAAGGCGCCGCGGTGGCCCTTCGTTAGCCGCGCTTGAGACAGGGCCCAAGCCGTGCTTCGGGCTGGGGTCCGGCCCGAACCGTGTGAGGTGGGATGTGGATCGCTCCTCGGCCGAGAGGCCGGAGGAATCCGGGAGGGCGATGATATAATCGCGACGCGTCGCCGGGGTCGACCATCCTCGGCAGAAGCATTGGAGAGGTTGCGTAGTCCGGTCTAACGCGCGCGCCTGGAGAGCGCGTGAGCCGAAAGGCTCCGCGGGTTCAAATCCCGCCCTCTCCGCCTTGTGGGCACCGAAGTACGGTGCCTTTTCTTTTGGCTGGTCCGGTCAGGGGTTTGCTGCGAGGCGGGCTTTGAGGTCCTGGATTACCTGCACCGGGGTCGGATTGACAGCGTAACCCATCGCGAGGTAGTAGGACGTATAGTCTCCAAAATGCACGGCCGTCAGCATTTGTGACAGGGGACTGTCCCCTGCCGCGCTGAATTCGTCCGTGTTGAACCCCTCCTCCATCAGCAGCTCGCGCGTGAATTCCGACCGGAGTCGGTTCCTGGGGTGATCAAAGCTCGAACGAAGGAAGACCAGCCGGAAGCGATCGATCAGTTCCTCAGGAAAGCGGGAGCCGGCGATCGCGTTGTGATCAAGTTCGGGAAGTTCCTCGAACTGACCCCAGGCCTTGGCGACCTCGGCAACCTGAGTTCGCCAGCGGCGGGCCACCGGGGCGAGCAGGTCGGAGGCAAAGATGGCCACGAACCGGCCGATCCATTGGCCGGCCATGCGCTTGGCCGGGTTGCGTACGGCAGGAACTTCGGCCCGCAGGCTGGCTTGTTGGGTTCGTAGGGCCGTGAGGGCCTGGGCGATTTCCTCCTGCGGATCAGGAATCCATCCGAGTCGAGAGAAGAGGCACAAAGGCAGGGCGAATAGGTAGCCGAGCGCAGCGCGAGGCTGGGCCTGAAAATCGAATTGCCACAGCGACGCGCCGTTCTGTTTGGCGGCGAGATGGGCCAGAGTGCCTCCGCTGGTGATCGCCAGAACAGGGATTCGTCGGTCGAGTGCCGCCCGGAAGGCTGAAAGGGTTTCCTCCGTTTCTCCTGAGTAGGAGATGGCCAGAACCAGCGTGTCCTCGCCCGCGGCCCAGGCGGGCAGTCCGTAGTTGCGCCAAACCGAAAGAGGTACCCGCGACCTGGAGGCCGTGTAGGCCTCCAGGAGCGAACCCCCGATCGCCGAGCCTCCCACGCCGGCCACAATGACCTGCCGGGCTGTGGCCAGGGACGGCGGCAGAGGAAGCTTGCGCCCCAGATTCCACGCGGTCTCGATCTGTTCGGGCAGTCCGTCAATCCGATCCAGCATCCGGTCCGGGTCCAGGGAGCGGAAGCGCGTCAGATCATCCAGATCCACTAGGAACCTCCTGCCGCGGGTTTCTTTCCTTTGGGCGGGGCCGTAGGGCGCTTATCCTTTGGGGTGGCCATCTCGTAAATCACACGTCTCTCCCAGCCGCTGGCCTTTGCGATCTCGGCCGAGATCCGGCTGGGCGGGATGCCCTGGGCCGCGCGTTCGCGCAGAGCTCGCGAAACCCGTGCCCGGCTCCATTTCACCGAGTGATGTGGAAGCCCTTCCACGATCAGGGTCACTTCCCCTTGGACCGGGGCCGGGTCAAAGTGCGAAAGGGCTTCCGCCGGGGTGCCGCGGAAAATTTCCTCATGGAGCTTGGTCAACTCGCGCGCCACCGCAAGTGACCTCGGTCCCATCACGGTCTGGATGTCCCCCAGAGTTGCCTTCAGGCGACTCGGCGCTTCCAGAGCCACCAGGGTTCGCCGCTGGGAGGCCCATTCCTTGAGCAGGGCGCGCCGCGGCAGCGCCCTCCTCGGAAGGAATCCCAGGTACACGAACCCATCCGTGGGAAGCCCGGAGGCCACCAGGGCCGCGATGGGAGCCGACGGGCCTGGGATCGGCACGATTCGATGCCCCCGCGCAATCGCCGCCCTCACCAGTTCAAACCCCGGGTCGTTCAATCCGGGGGTCCCGGCATCGCTCACCACAGCCACATCTCCGCGGTCCAGCGCCGCCAGCATGTCGTCCAGGCGCCGTAGCTTGTTATGCTCAAAATAGGAGAGGAGCTCCGTGTGGATGTCAAAATGGGAAAAGAGCTCCCTGGTCCGGCGCGTGTCCTCGGCGGCCACCAGAGGGACCTCCCTCAGAATGCGCACGGCCCGGGGGGACATGTCTTCCAGGTTGCCGATGGGGGTTGCGACGAGATACAGAGTGGGCATGACGCGGGAGATTCTAGCACAGCACATGGCGCCCTCCCGCAGTCCATCGTTTCCAGCTTGGCAGGACCGGGAGGTCGAATCCGGGGTCAGGGTCCCGTCGGGTCTTCCCCTATCCGCAGATACAAGCGCCCTGCATCGCAACCACTGCGGAGAGGGCTTCCCGGGGTGGAAGAAGACAATAGTTGAAGGGCCGGACCGGTGAGGTCAAAGATCGATTGCGAATCTCCCCCCACCGCAGAGGTCCGGCTTGGATGGATTGCCCATCTCAGGAGGTCCGCCACTGCATGTCCTCGGACCCGCTTCGACGCCGGTATCTCGGAGACGGGCTGGCGACCGTGCGCCGCCTACGGGACCGGGAGAGGGGTGCCGCCGCTCACGAGGGTGCTGCGGGAAAAGGCCAGACAAGGGCCCACAGGCTAGGGCAGCACGCTGAGTGGGTTCACGTTCCCCAGGCTGACGTTCTGGATTTCAAAGTACAGCTGGGGCGTCGTCGCGTTGCCCGTGGCACCCGCCAGGCCGATTACGCTGCTCTGATAGACGTTCGTCCCGCAAGTGACGAGCACCTTGCCGAGGAAGCCGTACACCGTTTGCCATCCGTTCCCATGGTCGATCACGATAAGATTTCCGTGCCCTCCGGTGCTCCATCCTGCGAACATGACGACACCGCTAGCCGCGGCGTAGACCTTGGACCCCAGGGCGGCTTGCAAGTCGATGGCTGGGTGAAAAGAACTGTAGGGATTCCCCGAGACGACGTGACTGTCTGTCGGCCAAACCCAGTACCCCTCGCCCTTGAGGGAACTCAAGTACGGGCCCTGGCAGGCACCCGGGCCGCCGAACGACCACTTGGTTTTGTCCATCCGGCTGAGCAGAGGCACCTGCCACTGGACAAATGCCCGGTGCCCCCCGGGGATCACCAGCCATGTTCCGGGCGAAATCGGCGGGGCGGCCAGGTTGATCGAAGAAGGAAGGTGATTCCCCGGCCAGGCGACAATCTCCTGCGGGGTCACGCCGAAGAACTGAGCCAGGCCGGCAAGGCTGTTCCCGGCCTGCCACTGGTAGTAGGCACCGTCAACCGGCAGGATGTTGAGGACTTGACCAGCCTGAATCCGCTCGGGGTCATCTCCCAGGGTCCCATAGTTGGACCACAGGATCGTTGACGGCTGGAGGTTGAACTTTGCGGCAATCCCGTAAATCGTATCCCCAGGCTGGACCGAGTACGGCACCACCTCCGCTCTCGGCTGGGAGGGCAGATCTGTATGCAGGCTGATGACAGGAGAGATCGCGCCCGCGCTGGAGGCAGGCGGGAAGAGCAGGGACGCGCTGGTCGCGACTTCAGGACTGGCGGGCTCCAGGGTCGGTGTCGCGGTGGGGAGGCTTCCGGGGAGATTTAGGCGCGCCGGCAGCCAGGACCAAAGCTCGGGACGCGCCATCCAACTGAAAAGGACCACCATACCCAGGATCAGCAGGTGGCTCACACCGCGCAGCAAGGGCTCTCGCAGGTTTGTCCGGGTGAGGTTCTGCCAAAAGCTCGCCCCTCGGGAAACCTTAGGGTCTTGCCCTGGCCCCGCGGGGCCTGAGGAGGCGGAATTCTCTTTGCTGTCCATGGGGGGCACTCAGGGAAATCGGATCCTCGGCGGGCGAACTTCCAGACTCGCAGGTGGGATTGGCGGGTTGAGCGCAGGGCGACCGGAGGTTCTAAGGGATGATGTTGTAGATCGTGTGCGGGTCGACCGGGCTTCCGTTGTAGTGCATCTCAAAGTGGAGATGCGGGCCCGTGGAGTTTCCGGTGGTCCCGGCCAGGCCAATTTGCTGCCCTCCCACGACCTGGTCCCCGCAAGCGACTTCGATCTCGCTCAGGTGGGCGTAGTAGGTTTCCCAGCCGTCCAGGTGATTAATCACGACCAGGTTCCCGTAGCCCACAATACTCCAGCCGGCATAGGTGACAACCCCCCGGTCTGCTGCCTCAATCGGCCAGCCCAGCAACTCCAAGATATCCACGCCCGGGTGCCACGAGGAAAAGTTGTTCCCGGACAGGAGGTGACTCGTGTCGTACGGGGCCGGCCAGACCCAAGCGCCAGCCCCAGGAGACCCTGTCTTGGAACCACCGCACCCGTTGGGACCCAGGAAGGAGTTGTAGCTCACGTCTTCGGTGACGCTTGTCGGTCCTGCCCAGTTGACGGTAGTGGACGTCCCGCCCGGGACCATGACGTAGTCGCCGGGAAGGACCTGGGGATTCAGCGGGTTAAGATTGTTGCTGGGGAAGCTCAGGATGGTCTCGACCGAGACATTGAACGCCGTGGCCACGCTCTGCAGCGTGTCCCCGGCTTGCCACTGGTAGTAGACCCCATCCAGGGGAGGGATCTTCAGAACTTGTCCGGGGGAGATCATTCCGGCCCCGGCCATCAAGGCGCCGATGTTCGCCCAGGCGATCGTGGTGGGCTTCAGTCCGAGTTGGGTGGCGATCGAAAACACCGAATCGCCCTGCTGAACGGTGTAGAACGTGATGGCATCGTTGGGCCGCTTCGGCTTGACCGTGTGGAGATCAATGATCGGGCGAATAGCCGAAGAATCTCCCGACGACGAAAGGCTAACGGCAGGATTCGGCAGACTGGCTGCGCTCGTCTCGGTTGGCAGGAGAACGACTGCGGGTGCGGCCGGGGAGCCCTCGCTGGCCGAACTGGCGGACGCTTGATGAAGATTCTGCCAGAACAGGAAGCCGGCGACGACCAGGACGATCGGCAGGGCCCCCAACAGAAGCCAGCGCCACGGGACAGCGACCGCTCGCGTAGATTTGCCCTGCGGGGAGGTCATACGCCGTCTTTCGTCAGAGTCTCGAGGAACTCCATGTTGTTTTCGGTTTGTTCCAAGCGGGTCAGGATCGCTTCCGTGGCCTGGGTGACGTCCAGGCCCGCGCCATTGGGAGGAGGCGACACCATCTGCGCCACCATGCGGCGCATCAACCAGACCCGCGGGGTGATGTCCGGGCCCAACAGCAGTTCCTCCCGGCGGGTCGAGGAGCGCTCGATATCGAATGCGGGGAAAATCCTGCGCTCCTGGAGTTTGCGGGAGAGAAGAAGCTCCATGTTTCCCGTGCCTTTGAACTCCTCGTACACCACGTCATCCAGCCTCGACCCGGTGTCGACAATGCAGGTCGCGATGATGGTAAGCGAGCCGCCTTCTTCGATGTTCCGCGCGGCTCCAAAGAAATGCTTGGGCGGGTAGAGAGCGGCCGGGTCCAGGCCGCCGGACAAGGTCCGCCCGGAAGGCGTAACCACGAGATTGTAGGCGCGGGCTAGGCGGGTGATGGAATCGAGGAGAATCACCACGTGGCGACCGATCTCGACCAGACGCTTGGCCCGCTCGAGAGCGATTTCGGCAACCCGCACGTGAGAGGTCACCGGCTCGTCAAAGGTCGAGGAGATCACCTCCGCGTCCACCGAGCGATCCATGTCGGTGACCTCTTCCGGCCGTTCCCCGATGAGGGCAACCATCAGGTGAACTTCCGGGTACTTGAGCGAGATGCTGTTCGCAATCTGTTTCAGGACGGTGGTCTTGCCGGCCTTTGGGGGCGAGACAATCAGGCCGCGCTGCCCGCGGCCAATGGGGGCCACCAGGTTGAGCAGCCGCGTGGCCAGGGTGTGCCGATCGGTTTCGAGGTCGAACCGAAGGTCAGGAAAGATCGGAACGAGGTCCTCGAAAACCGGACGCTGTTTGGCCTGTTCGGGGTCGAGACCGTTGATTGCCTCCACCCGCAGGAGGCCAAAGTACTTTTCCGATTCCTTCGGGGCGCGGACTTGGCCAATGACCATATCCCCGGTGCGCAGCCCGAAGCGCCGGATCTGCGATTGGGAAACGTAGATGTCGTTGGGACCCGGCAGGTAATGCTCGGCTCGGAGGAATCCGATGCCCTCCTCGACAATCTCCAAAATGCCTCCCCGGAGTTCGAGCCCCTGGCGTTCCGCGTTGGCCTGGAGCAGGCGCAGAATCAAGTCCTCCTTCTTCATGCGCGCGGAGCTCGGGATCTCGAAATCCTTCGCCGACCGGCGCAGGTCCGCCAGGTTCATCTTCTCCAGATCGGCGATATTCATACGGGGTTCACGCTGGATAACAGTTGGACGGGCAGGCAATGTAGTCATAGCAGGAATTGGGGCCTCGCAGGAGCGGGGTCCAGGCGCAGGGCACGCCTGGCTGTCAGGATGCGGTCATCTCTAGGGATGCGACGATCTCGGTAGCACGCGCACGACGGGCTTGCCAACCTCTATTGCCGAAGGAACGAAGGCAAGTTCTGAGTCCGGTAGGAAGACAAGAGGGCGAATTGTCCCTGTGCGAGTGACCCACGTAGGACTTGAACCTACAACCAACTGATTAAGAGTCAGCTGCTCTGCCAGTTGAGCTAGTGGGCCGGGTAAAAAGGCAGGAAGCCGAGTCCTACCTGCTCCCTTGCCTAGGCGTCTCCTCCGGGAGGCTCCGGAGAGTAGTGCCTTTTACGATCGGGGCAAATTATACTCAAAAGGGTAAGGTTGTCAATCCAGCCCAGGGCCCCATACCGCCTTGCGCACTCCGCCCTGTCCGCTCCGGAGAAAACCGAAGCGAGGGGCCGCTTCGCAAGGATGGGGGTTGGCCCGGGCCGACTTCCTTCCGCGCCCGCCAGACAAAGATTCCGGTGCCATGGATCCATCGGCAGACCGGGCCCAGCTGCGGGGGGCCCCGCCTGGACGCATGTGGTCTCCTCCGGGGGCCCGGAGGGCATTCAACCGCGCTTGCATCGCCGTGGGAGCGCGTGAGTGATCCTTGTCAAATGACACGGTTAGGATGGACCCGGATAGGGCCACGCCGGTTCCTCAGGGGATAAACCTGATAAGTTGGACAAACTAATGATAAATAGGACATACTTCAGACCAAGAGACGATTAGTGTAAGGTATCCGGGGAACGGCCCGGGCCTAAACTAACAACGACCTCGCCTAGCGTCCCGAGCAAGGGAGGGCTGTGAATCGAGAGGAGCAAAGCCGGCGATGACCTTCTATGTCATTCCCAAGACCGCGGTTCCGGACTGGGTAGACCACCTGCGCAAGTCTCGTCGAGTCGTTGGCCCACGTCCGCTGCACGGCCAGTATGTTTTCGATGAAGTCCGTTCGGCTCGCGAACTGGATCTCAGCTACCCCACCACGGTCATTCCTCCCAAGAAGTACCTGCTCCCACAACGAGAAGACCTGCTCTCCTTCCGGGCGGGAGTGGGTGAGGCTCAGCTCGCGCAGGAAGGAAGTCCGACCGTGGTTCTGGGGGTCCACACCTGCGACCTGCACGCCATCCAGCTGCTCGACTTGGTCTTCAGTCAGGGCAACCGCGATCAACACTACCTCACCCGCCGGGAGAGCGTTGCCCTGGTCAGCATCGAGTGTCTGAAGCCGTGCGGGCCTCACTCTTTTTGCAAGAGTATGGGGACCCTGGGGGTCATTGACGGATACGACTTGCACCTGACCGACCTGGGTGAGGAATACGCCGTGGATGTCGGCACGGAGAAGGGGCAGGCCCTGCTCAAGGGCTTCGGGAGCGTGCGGGAGGGGACGGAAGCGGACCACCGGCTGTTCAACCGAGTGATGGCCGAGAAGTGGCCGCGGTTCCCCTTGCGCCTCGACTTTGACATCACCGAATTGCCCAGCCTCCTGTCCACGAGCTACGACAGCTCGTTGTGGGAGGAATTGGGCCAGCGCTGCCTGGCCTGCGGCATGTGCACCAACGTCTGCCCGACCTGCTACTGTTTCAATGTCCTCGACGAAGTCGACTTCACCCTGAGCGCCGGAAGGCGTTATCGGATCTGGGACTCCTGCCAGCTTGACCGCTTCGCCACCGTGGCTGGCGGGCACAATTTCCGCGCCGCCCAGGCGGCGCGCGTGCGACACCGGTTTTTCCGCAAGGGGAAGTACCAGACGGACGCCTATGGACTCCTGGGCTGCGTCGGTTGCGGGCGCTGTGCGCAGGTCTGTTTGGTTCACATCACCCCAGTCGACACCTGGAATGAGCTGAATCGGAGGCGCAACACCGCCTCCTTGAGTGCGGGTGTCAAGGAGGCGCAGGCATGACTGCCGAGCTCAAGTCGAGCCTGGAGAGTACTTCCATTTATCTTCCGACCCTGGCGACCATCACCAATGTGCGGCCGATCACCAAGATGGAGAAAGTCTTCACGGTCGAGCTTCCCGGCGGGATGTCGCTTGGTCACAAGCCCGGGCAGTTCGTCGAGGTTTCTCTCTTTGGAATCGGGGAGGCACCCATCAGTATCTGCTCCTCCCCCAGTCGCAGCAATGGCCGGTTTGAGCTTTGCGCGCGCAAGGCTGGGGATTTGACCGGGGTCCTGCACACCCTGGGACCGGGGGATCGGATTGGCGTGCGGGGGCCCTTTGGTGAAGGCTTTCCGGTTGAGCGCTTCCGGGGGAAGGATATGCTCTTCGCCCCCGGGGGATTGGGCCTCGCCCCCCTGCGCTCCCTGATCGACCAAGTGCTCGATGAGCGCGGGAATTTCGGAAGGGTGATTATCCTCTACGGGGCGCGCAACCCCTCGGAATTGCTTTTCACGGATGAACTGGCGGAGTGGGCAAGGCGCTCGGATGTCGAGCTCCTCGTGACGGTCGACCGGGGGGATGCGACCTGGAAAGGAAATGAAGGGGTGATTACGACCCTTTTCCCGAAGATCCAGATCTATCCCCGCGATACGGTCGCCTTCACCGTCGGGCCTCCGGTGATGTACCGCTTCGTCATTATGGAGTGCTTGGCCAAGGGGATTCCCGAGGGGAACATTTGGCTGAGCTTGGAGCGCCGGATGAAATGCGGCGTGGGCAAGTGCGGCCACTGCCAGATCAACAATGTGTACGTCTGCCAGTCGGGTCCGGCCTTCCGCTATTCAGAGATCAAACATCTCGGGGAGGCGCTCTGATGGCTACCCGACCGAAGGTCGCCTTTTTTGAGTTCACCAGCTGTGAGGGGTGTCAGCTGACGGTGGTCGACTCGCTTCAAACCCATCCCGAGCTGCTGGACGCCGTGGAGATTGTCCGCTTCCGGGAGGCCATGAGTGAACAAGGGGATGACTATCAGGTGGTCTTCATCGAGGGTTCCTGCTCGCGGCCGGCGGACGAGGAGCAGCTCCAGGCCATCCGGCAACGAGCCGGGGTGGTGATCGAGCTGGGGGCGTGTGCTCACATAAGCGGAGTTAACGCCATTCGCAACCGCCAGGATCTGACGGATGTTCGCCGCTATGTCTACGGGGACCATGCCGATTGGTTTGCAACTTACCCCGCGCGTCCCATCCATGCCGTGATCCCGGTGGAGGCAGCCATCCCCGGCTGTCCAATCGACCGCAATGAATTCCTCCGCGTCGTGACCACTCTCCTGCAGGGCCGCTTGCCTCAACTTCCCGACTACCCGGTCTGTGTCGAGTGCAAGCTGAAAGAAAATGTGTGCGTTTATCAGCGCGGCCGGACTTGCCTGGGGCCGGTGGTGAGGGCCGGGTGTGACGCCATCTGTCCGACCTACGGCGAAGGTTGCGAGGGGTGCCGGGGGCTGATTCCGGCTCCGAACGTTGAGTCTCTGCTGCAGGTCCTGAAGGAATATGGACTGCAGCCGGACCAGGCCCAGGCCCAGATGACGGAGTTCCTGACCTATTCGATGATGGAAAGAGAGGCGGCCTCAAATGGCAAGCGTTAAGGTCGACGTCCATCATATCACCCGCGTCGAGGGCCACGGCAATATCGTCATCGACGTGGACAACGGGGAGCTCAAGCAGTGCGAGCTACAGGTGGTGGAGGCCCCGCGCTTTTTCGAGGCCATGCTGCGCGGCCGCCCCTTTGCTCAGGCCTCGCACATCACCTCCCGAATCTGCGGCATATGCGCGGTCGGGCATGCCACCGCCTCCCTGCGTGCCACCGAGAAGGCCTTGGGGGTAGAACCGAGCCCGCAGACAGTCCTGCTGCGGCAGCTCAATTTCTTCGGGGAAATCCTGGATAGCCATATCCTCCACGCCTACATGCTGGTGGCTCCGGATCTGCTGGGCGCCGGGAGCGTGATCCCCCTGGCACGCTCCGCCCCTGAGGTGGTCTTGCGCGCCCTGCGCATGAAGAAGCTTGCCGGCGACCTGTGTGCGGCCATTTGCGGCCGGCACACCCACCCGATTGCCCTGGCCGTCGGAGGCTTCACCCATTATCCCTCCCGCGGCGACCTAGAAACTCTGCGCGAGCGGTTCACGGCCGTGCGAAGCGATGTCGATGCCACCGTGGAGCTTTTCCAGAAACTGCGCTTACCGGATTTCGATCGCGAAACCGAATATCTGGCGCTGCGCAAGCCCGAAGAGTACTGCTTCATCGACGGCGAGATCGCCAGCAGCGATGGGGGCTCCTGGCCCGTGGAACACTACCGGGAGATCACCAACGAATACCTCGTGGCCTACTCTTCGGCCAAGCGAACAAAACACCTTAGGGACGCCTACATGGTCGGGGCCCTGGCCCGCTTCAACATCAATTTTGAGCGGCTGCATCCCAAGGCCAAGGCGGCCGCCCGTGCCTTGGGGATTCATCCCAAGTGCACCAATCCCTATCTGAACACCGCAGCTCAGGTCGTGGAAATCGTACACTGCGTTGAGGAGGCCGTGAGAATCCTTGACCAACTTCTGGCTCAAGGCTTCGCCTGGGAGGAACCGGTGAAGCCCTCCCGCCTGTCAGGTGAAGGGGTGGGCGCGTGCGAGGTCCCCCGGGGAACCCTTTACCACCACTACCGGATCGAGGAGGGGAAGATCGCCGCGGCCAACTGCATTATTCCCACGGGCCAGAATCTTGCTAACATCGAAGCCGATATGCGGACGCTCGTACCCAAGATTCTCAACCGCAAGTCGGAGGAGATCACGCTGGCGCTGGAGATGCTCGTCCGGGCCTACGATCCCTGCATTTCGTGTTCCACCCACATGCTGGAGGTTCGCTTTGAGTGAACGGCCGGTCGAGGGACGACCCGGCAGAGCGGGGGCCGCTGAGGCGCCACCTTGCCGAGCGGCGGGTACGCTCATCCTGGCGGTAGGCGACACGCTGCGCGCCGATGACGGCGCGGGGGCGGCCGTTCTGGAAGAGCTGAGGGAATCCCGACGCTTGCCAGCAGCGGTTCGCCTGCTGGACGCCGGGACCGCGGGCCTCGATATTGCCCTGACTCTTGGAGAGGTCGCTCGCGCAATCATTGTGGATGCCGCCGATCTGGGAATGCCGGCGGGGAATTGGACGCGCTTGGGCGGCGATGGGCTGGGGCTCGTCGGGCATCACGAAGGGAGTTCTACCCACTCGGCCGGCTTGGCCGATGCTCTGGCGCTGGGCGAGGCGTTGGGGCTGCTCCCTGAGGAGCTGGTGTTGTACGCGATCCAGCCGGAGACCCTTTCCTTCCAGGAGGGCCTGAGTGCGCCGGTCGCCCGAGCGGTTCCTCAAGTCACCTCGGCCATTCTCGAAGAGCTGGGCCGGGATTCCACGGGCAGTTCCGAAGAGGAAAAAGCATGGCAAAGATCCTCGTGATTGACGATGATCCAGACGTAGTTCTGGCCGTAAAGATGTGCCTGGAGAATTCCGGGCACAAAGTCTCCTCGGCCGGCAACAGCGAAACGGGCCTGCGGCAGCTCAAGGCAGACCGGCCCGACCTGATCATCCTGGATGTGATGATGGATACGGCCACCGAGGGCTTCCAATTGGCGCTCAGGCTGCGAAGACCACAAGCGGGATCCGAGCTGGCCGCCTTCAAGAACATCCCGATCCTCATGCTCACGGCAATCCACTCCACCACGCCCTTGCGGTTCGGACCCGATCAAGACTACCTGCCGGTGGAGGAATTCATGGAGAAGCCTATCGACCCGAAAGTCCTGGTCGCGAAGGTCGAGACCCTCCTGAAGAAAGGCAAGTAGGTTTCGCCGACTTGGGGGCACCGTCAGGCGCCGCTGACCTGGCACCACAGGTGAATGCCGTGGAGGCACTCCTTCCCCGCGATATGGCGGCTACCAGCCAGCGGATGATCCGGTTACGCTGGGCGGCTGGCGCGGCGGTGCTTTTGGCCACGGCCGTTGCCGTACGACTCCTCCATCTTCCGCTCCCCGAAAAGCCCCTCTATCTGCTCGGCGTTCTGATCCTCGCCTACAACCTCGTCCTGCTCGCGTTGACGGGGAGGCAGGTCTCTGCCCGGCCGGAACTGCTGCTTCGCCGTGCCCGCCGAATCGTCGCCATCCAGGTGGTGCTCGATTGGATGAGCATAGTCGTCTTTCTCCATTTCACCGGCGGGATTACAAGTCCCGGCATCCCCTTCTTCCTTATTCACATGCTGGTGGTCACGATCCTCCTGCCCGAGGTCCCTTGGTACCTCTCCGTGTCTATCGCCACAGCCATGCTGGCAGGCGTTGCGCTGCTTGAGGCCGGAGGAATGCTGGCCAATCATCCCGCCCTCGCGATAATACCGGCCAGCCTCCACCGCGACCCCTTCTTCATCCTGGCGCAGGTTCTCTTTTTTGCGACGGCGGCCACGGCCTTGGTGCTCCTCACCGCTTCCATCATGACCCGCCTGCGCGAGCGCGAGCGACAGGTCACGGCGCTCCTGCAATCCAGCCAAGCGGTGTCGTCCACCTTGAGCCTGGAGGAAGTTCTCTTGCGCCTGGCCAAAGGCGCCGCCGAGGCCGTTTTCACCGATCGAGCCTCGATCCGCTTGCTAGACGAAACGGGGGAGACGTTGGCGCTGGCGGCGGCCTTCGGGCTGCGCCCGGAGTACCTCGGGAAGGGTCCGGTGGAGCTCGCCCACAGCGGGCTGGACCGTGAAGTGCTAAGCGGCGGCCCGGTGATTGTGGATCAGGCGGCAAGCGATGAACGCATTCAATACCCGCGTGAGGTTGGGGAGGAGGGAATAGGCAGCATCCTGGCGGTCCCGGTCGTGGGCCGCAAAGGCCCTCTGGGCGTGCTGCGCGTTTACTCGACGGAAGCCAAGGGTTTTGCCCAGGACGACGCGGAACTGGTCAGGGCCATCGCCGGCGAGGGAGCGGTGGCGATCGAGAATGCCATGGCCCACCAGGCACTGCAGAAGGCCGACGAGGATCGAGCGCAATTTGTCCGCACGGTGACCCATGAACTGCGCTCCCCGGTGGCCGGGGCTCAGAGTCTGGCGCGGGTTCTGCTGGAGGCGACCGGCGAGGAACTCAGCGAAAAGCAGCGGGATGTAATCGAGAGAATCTCGGCCCGGCTGGACCGCCTCATGGATTTGATCAACGACCTCCTAACCTTGGCCGCCGCCAAAGCCCCCGGCTTTCAGCAACCTCCTCAGCCGGTCGCCCTGCTGGAGATGGTCCAGTGGGCGGTCGACCAGCAGGCGGCAGCGGCGAGGGAAAAGAACGTGGCCTTGCAACCCGAACTCCCCACGGCGCAGATCTTGGTGCGTGCGACCCGCGAGGGGCTGGGCCAGATTTTTGGCAACCTGATGGACAATGCCGTCAAGTACACTCCCGCTGGAGGCCGGGTGGCGGTCACGGCCAAGACCGAAGGGAACGCGGCGGTCATCCAGGTTGCAGACACAGGGATGGGCATCCCCGAGGCAGATCTGCCGCATTTGTGGGAGGAGTTTTTCCGAGCCTCCAATGCCCGCCAGGCTGGAATCCGCGGAACGGGGCTGGGCCTGAGCATCGTGAAGCGCCTGGTTGAGACCTATGGCGGACGGATTGCCGTTCAGAATGGAGAGGCACGCGGGGCCGTCTTCACCGTAACCTTGCCCGTGCTCCCGGATTCCCTCCACTCTTAACCGGATCCTGCCAAGAGGATGGCTCACCGTGACCCCCCCGGTCAGGTCCCCTGCTGGCTTGGTCATCTCCTTGTAAAGACGCACGGCCCATGCGCAGGCTGGTATTGAGGCCAGCACTCGGTCTGGGTGAAGGGATCCGGGGAGCGCCCGGCCCCGACCGGGAAGGATCCTGAGGGACCCGATCCCGCCGGGCGCCGCCCTTTGGTATTCAGCGAGGCGGAACATGCTCGGCCCGCGCCGGGCGCACCCGTCCCGGGCGCGGGTTCGGGGGCCCTCGCTCAGCGGCTGGAGGGGCGGAAACGTCCTGGCGGCCGTCCGGAACCCGGGATCGCCGAATCGTTTCTGGTTCGAGGAGGAGCACCGGCTATGAACGGGCCAGCGAACGCTCACCGCCTGGAAGGCCAAATTGCCGTGGTGACTGGAGCCGCTTCCGGCATCGGGCGGGCCACGGCGGAACTCTTCGCTCGCGAGGAGGGCGAGGTCTGGATCCTGGATCAGAACGAGGAGCAAGGAAATCTTGTGGTCGACGAGATCCAGCGGCATGGGGGGCTTGGACATTTTCTGCGCCTGGACGTGGCGGACCCGGAGCAGGTGCAGCAGGCGGCAAACACCCTCAAGAGCCGGTCCGGGCGGGTGGACACACTCTGCAATTGCGCGGGGGTGGGGACCAGGTCGCTGGCGGTCACCGAGCTGCCGATCGATGCCTGGGACCAAATCCTCAGCGTGAACCTTCGAGGAACTTTTCTGGTCTGCAAGGTTATCCTACCGCTCATGCCGGAGGCGGGCGGTTCGATCGTCAATGTGGCCATCATGGGCGGGCTCATCGCCTGGACCCGCAACGCTCCCGCCTATTGCGCCTCCAAAGGCGGAGTGATCGCCCTGACTCGCGCCATGGCCGTCGATCATGCGGCGCAGGGAATCCGCGTCAACTGCATCTGCCCCGGCGTTATCGAAACTCCTCTGACGGAACGCAGGCTCTCGGAACCCGACTACCGCGCCCGCATGATCCGCCGGACGCCGTTGGGCAGGATCGGCCAACCACTGGAAGTGGCCTACGCCGCCTTGTTCCTCGCCTCGCACGAATCCTCGTTCGTCACCGGCCAGGCTCTGGTTGTGGACGGGGGCTGGACCGCCCAATAGGAGGGGCCTTGAAAGGGACGATCGCACTGGTAGGCGCGGGGGAATTCCTTCCGAGCATGGAGGCTGTGGATCGAGGGCTCCTGCTGGCCTCGGGCGGCAATCGAGTGGTCGTCCTCCCGACGGCTTCAGCTCTGGACGGCCCCGGGGTCCCCGAACGGTGGGGGAGGATGGGTGTCGAGCACTTTCAGCAGCTCGGCGCCCAGGCCGAGGCTATCCTGGCTCTCGATCGGGCCGCTTGTGAGGGGACGCAGTTCTCGGACCGTGTCCGAATGGCCAGCTTGGCCTATTTTTCCGGGGGGAAGCCGGATTACCTGTATCAGACCCTGGTCGGATCCAAAGTGTGGCAGGCCGTGACTGAGATTCTCGGACGAGGCGGGGTCCTGGCCGGATGCAGTGCCGGGGCAATGATCCTCGGCTCCCACTTGCCCTCGCTCACCGTGGGACGGGGGAGCCCGGTCATCCGCGGCTGGCGTCCTGCCTTTGGACTGCTCCCCCGCTGCGTGGTCATCCCGCACTTCAATCAAGCTCCCGAGTGGCTGATGCGCCTGTTTCTCCCGCTCCGCCCGGAAGGTACCACGGTCCTTGGAATTGACGCCGACACAGCGCTGATTGGGCACGAGGACACCTGGACGGTGCGCGGCTCAGGACGGGTGTCGCATTTCGCGGAAACCATTAGGCGGTACCGGGATGGAGACACCGTCCCCTTGTAGCTTCCACAGGTCCGGGGCGCTCGTGGCCGAGGATTGCCGCTCCGGGGGCTGCGACCCGGTGTCCGCCACGGATTCGAGTTCCCGCCTGGCCATCGCGGGCATTCCTTCGGTGGGATGGCGCTCGTTGCAGGTTGGGGCGGCTCCCTTCACGGCGTTGAGGTGATTTCTTCCAGGGCGCGCCCAAGGGAGCCGACAGTGTTCGGATCCCTTGGATCGAGGCCTACAAGGCCTCTTTAGCGTGCGACCGAGAGGCCCCCAGAGTCCCGCCCAAGCGGCGCGCGGTCAACTGATAGCGCAGTTATGCCAGGGGTTGCCGACGGGGTTGGGACTTGGAAGATTCATCTGGCCGGGAGCCGAAGGGGGCGGGTGGGGGGTGGAAGATCTGGCCGCCAAGGCGCGACAACTTGGGTTTCGGTCCAGGTGCCGGACCCTCCGCCGGCCGGGGCCGACCATGAATCCGGAGCCCCGTCGCCCCGCCCGCCGGGAACTCGCTGGATCGGGTTCGCGGAGACTGCACGGGCAGGTCGCGCGGAAACGCGGATTTCCTACTGTGACGCGGGGATCCCCGGTTCGTGCGCCGGGGCGCTGGCCTCGTTCATCTGCACATGACCTTTCAGGTACCCGCCTTCTTCCGTGCTCAGGCTGCCGGTCGTCACATCGCCCCAGACCTTGCCCGTCTTTTGGATGTGGACTTTCTGAGCGATCAGGTTGGCCTGCACTGTGCCGGCCACACTGACGCTGTCCGCGCGGATTTCCTCCGAGATTAACTTGGCCTGCTCGCCGACAACCAGGGTTCCCTCAAGTTCCATCTTCCCCTCGAAGGTTCCCTCGAGGCGCACCCCGCCGCTTCCGCTCAGGGTGCCCTGAATGGAGATCCCGGCGCCAATTACTGTCTCCAGGCGGCTGGCCGGACGGATGGATTCGGGCAGCTTGGGTCCCTCTTTGTGAAACATCGTGCCTCCCGCGGGGATCGAACTTGAGCTCCCCAATGATCCCTCTAAAGGACTGGGACTGCCGCTTCCCCCTTGAAATGTGCCTCGCCTGAGGTTGCGGAGGCAGCCATGGTGTCCATTCTACTCCTGCCCCTGGGCCCCCGCGTCAGCCGGCGGGATCCATTTTAGCGAGACACCGCGTACAAATAGACTTTCGAATCGTCACACCCGACGGCCACGTACCGGTCGTCGGGCGAGACCGCCAGGGTCTCGATCGGAGCGGGGGCGACGGGGACAGGAAGCGGGGCGAAGCTCGCGCTTTCCCAGGCCGCCAGTGTCCCGTCCTGGGAACCGGCCAGAAGAATCGAGCCGTCGGCCGCGAAAGTCACGGCTTGCGCCCCACTCTGGAAGTTGCCGAACTGCCCCACCAAGGTTCCGAGCTCCAGGTCCCATATCCAGACTTGGCCGCGCTGGCAGACGTCCTGCGCGGATTGGACGCATAAAGCGGCTGCGAGGCGTTTCCCATCGGGAGAGAGCGCCAGGTCAGCGACCTGGCCAGGATGGTTGAGCATCTGGAGCAAGACGCCGCTGGATGCCCGCCAGACCCGAACGCTGCCGGAAGCGCCGCCTGCCACCAGGACCCGGCCGTCGAGCGAGTAGGCGAGAGCGGCGATGTTCGAAGATGCCTGGAGCTTGCGGATCGGCTTCCAGGCCTCAACCGCCCAGGTCCACACCGCGGCCGACGGGAACCGGTCGACTCCGCCCACGGCCAGAATCTTTCCGTCGGGAGAGAAGGCCACGCTGGTTACCGGGTTCGGGAAGTTCAGCGAATCGGTCATGACGCCCTGAGCCACATCCCAGACGGCGGCCGTCCCGTCGGAGGAGGCTGAGGCCAGAAGCTTGCCGTCGGGAGAAAAGGCAACCTTCCAGACAATGTTGCGGTGACCCTGCAGCGTCCGCTCGAGTGCCCCGGTGCGCACGTCCCATAGCCGGATGTTGAAGTCGCGGCCGCTGCCCCCTGCTGCGGCGAGCACCTCGCCGCTCGGCGAAAAGGCGACGCTCCGGACGATGTCGCCCTGCGCCAGAGAGCGCACCAACCTCAACTGGCCAAGGTTACCGGGGCCCAGCGGAAGCGCCGTCGGGGTGGGTGAAGGCTCCAGCAAAGTGGGAGTCGGCGGCACCGGGGTGGGAGCAGGCAACGAGGTCGCGGGCGCCATCTGCGGAGAAACGAGATGAGTGGGCGAGGGGGTCGGCGGCGTTGTGGGAAGGTGGGAACAGGAAACCGCAAGAACCAGGATGGCCAAAGAACCAACCCGGGTCATCCTCACTCCCTTCTTGCGAACTCTCGGATCAGGAGGCCGAGAGGCGTCTCCGGATTCTTGCGGCCCCGCGTTCAAAATCCTCCTCCCGGGCCAGCAGGCTGAGAACCAGGTACTCCCCGCTGGGGAAGTCGTAGAAAAAGCCCGGGTGAACCAGCACATCGTCCTGGAGGAGCAGCTCGCGAGCAAGCTCCTCGTCGCTGGCGGGTCGGTCGATTTTCAGCACCGCATACCATCCCCCCTCCCGAGGCATCAGCTCGACTCCCGGAGTGGACTCCACCTCCGTCCTGAGCCGGGCCTCGTTGCCTGCCAGACGCGCACGGATTTGGTCCTGGATCTCATTGCGGCCGCGGAGCAGGGTGGGAAGGGCTATCTGGGCTGGAGTGGAGGCCGAGAGGAAGCTGTCGCTGATGAATTCAAGCCGTTCCTGAGCTTCCGAGCGATCGGGCTCCGGCCCACTGATCACAATCCAGCTCAACTTGATCTGAGGAAGACCGGCGACCTTGGACAAGCCGCTCAGGACGAAGGTGAGTGCTTCTTCGTTTCCGGCCGCTGAGAGCGAGACCGACGTGCTTTGCCCGCCCGCCGGATAATCGAGGAACACCTCATCCACAATCAGTGCAGATCCCCGTTCGCGGGCCAGGTTCGAAAGGGCCTGCTTTTCCAACGGCTTAAGGTACGACCCGGTTGGATTGTTGGGGCTCACCGCGACGATCGCTCGACAGCCCGCTTCGGCCCGGCGAGCCACCTGCTCCAGGTCCAGCTCCCATCCGGCCGCTCGTTTGCGTCGGAGTCGATAAGGAACCGGCCGAAGGGCCTCCACCTGCGCCAGGACCTCAATCAGGGGATAGCTTGGGCGAGGTACCAGCAGCCGGTCGTCGGGGTCGGCGAGCAGTTTGAAAAGCAGGGAGTAGGCCTCGCTCGTGCTGGCCGTTGGGAACACGGATTCCGCGCTGATCGTAACCCCCTGCTCCCGGTAGTACTCGGCAATCGCCGCCCGGGCCAGAGGAAGGCCGCGCGGGCCGGGATCGTAGTCCAGCACTTGTGGTTGTGACAGGGCGCTTAGGATTTCCTCGCGGGGGTACGAGAATCCGGCGCGAGTGGGATTGGAGAGGGTCAAATCAATCAGGGACACCCCTGAGCGGAGCTTGGACTCGATTACCTGGGTAATCCCATTCGGTGTCAGGTCTCGAGGGATGCGTGAGGAGAATTTCATTCGCCCTCCAAGCCAACCTGGCGAAGCACCTGCGCCGCAACGAGGGCCGGCGCCGCTCCGGCGTCGACCACGACGGCTCCCTGGGGTTCTTCCAGATCGGCGAATTGGCTCTCGAGGAGGGTCAAGGGCATGAAATGGTCCTGGCGCCGGGCCAGACGTTCGCGGAGCTGATCATCGCCCACGCGCAGAAGGACAAACCGGACGCTGTGCAAGCCCTGCATCAGTTTCTTGCGGTACGCTTCTTTCAGGGCGGAACAGGCGAGAACGGCGCTTTCGTCCCGAGTCTCCACCTGGCAGAGGAGGACATGCAGGCGTTCCAACCAAGGCTCGCGGTCCGCGTCGTTCAAAGGCCTCCCGGCGCTCATTTTGCGGAGGTTGCTGAGCGGATGGAAATCGTCGGCGTCATAGAAGGGGCAAGCCAGCTTCCCGGCCAGGAGCTTGCCCACCGTGGTCTTCCCAGCTCCGCTCACCCCCATGAGAACCAGGATGAGAGGTTCCGGGCGGCTCGAGCGTCCACGCCTCCGGTGCGTTCGGGCGGGGATCGTCATTCCGGGCCAGGGGGTCGGCCAGGAGAGGCGCGAGAGGGATCGCGGCGGGTCCAGCTTGGCTCGCTGAGAAAGCATCCCACCCACCGCCTCGGCCGGTCCTGCCGGGCGGCCGTCACTATGCTTGCATCCTGACAGTCCCCAATGGATACCCGGGGTCCCCCCGATCCGGACTGGCTCGGCGCGCGCATCGAAATCCCGCGCAATGGTCCTGCCGATCGGTTCCGCGGTCCTGGAGGCGGCCGATCCGGACAAGGCTCTCGCGGATCCCAGGGCTCGTGGAGATAGTTGATCCTTTCTCAGAAGGGAAATCGTTCCCGCTCAGCGGATCTTGGCCGCCGCTTTGGCGCGAAGGGCCTTCTCGAGGGCTGGGAAATCTTTCCAGTCCTTCCCCAGGTTGATCCAGCTCTCCCTGGCGCGGCGCTTGATGCGCAAAGCGCCGTCGGCCAAGCTGATCTGCTCAACTTCCGAGAAGGGGATTTCGAGAACCCGAGTCCAGGGTCGTCCCAGCCGATGGATGATCGATCGAGAAGTGACCAGGAGACGCGAATCGATGTCGCTGATGAACGTTACCAGCGCCACGAGAAGGGATAGCACCGCAAAGGCGCTCAAGGCAATTCGGATCGTGCCCGCAGCCGTCCGACTGACGGTAGGGTCCGAACCGAGGGCCCACAGCACGAGCACCCACACGACAGGGACCAGGACCAGCGTCAAGCCTCTTCGCACGATCCTGGCGGTGCGGTACCCGCTGCTCGCCAGGACCTTGCCTTCCTGGTGGTCTTTGCCTCTTTCGCTCATCTCATGGTCCGCCGAATGGGTGGTGGGTCCGGCACGCGGTTTGCCGCTTCTCGGGCCCGGTGTCCAGGCCCAGGAGGCTACCGGCCCCCTTTCTTGGGCTTGTACAATCCGGCCGCATCTGAGCCCAGCAGTCCGGATCGCAGCGAGAGCGGGTCCACAGGCGAGAGGGCACGGACCATTTTGGGAGTGACCAAGCGCACCTTGCGCAGAGTCGCCACGTGTTCAGCAATCTCTTCCAGGTGCTCATCCCTGGTCATCCACTCCAGCCTGTCCCAGGCGCACAGGTTCATGGGGTAGGTGTATCCCCGCAAGCTTTTCTGGCCCAGCACGTTGAAGAAGTCTTCAAAGTAGCTCAGAACCAGTTCGCGAAGGCTGCGGAAGATGGGCTCGCGATAGCGCAGGCCGACGAAGTTCGACTTGGCCACGGCCCCCCAGAGGCCGCCGACTTGGAAGACGGCCAGCATGTGGTCGTCATCGTTCTCCGGGAGCATCTCCAAGATTCGCGGGGGATGCCCCAGGGAACGCAGCAGGGTGGCACCCAGCAAGGCTCCGTCGAAACAATGCGCCCTTCGATCCCGCAGCGCGCTGAGAGGCGAGCGATACCGCTCTTCCGGGCTGTAGGGAATGGTATCGATGAAGCGCTGGATCTTGTAGGGGGTGTCGAGCCTGGCCAGCCGCCCTCGCTCGAGAGGGCTCAGCGCCTGCCAGAAAACCTGCAGGGGACCGGAGGAGAGATGGTTGCGTCGAGGCAATGGAGGCATAGGTAGATTCTATCGCAGCTGAACGGCCGGCGGTCTCCGGCCCTCGACCGGTTGCGAGGGGGACTTGGCCCACCTGGGGAACGGGTCTCAGCCCGCCTTAGGGCTCGCCCAGGCCAGGGAGGCCCGCCGCGGGGCGCGACTGTCGGACGGCACGCAGGATGGAGTCAGCCAGCACCTCGGCCGCAAAGGCGCCGACGATGTTGACATCCGCCCTTTTTTCGCCCGTGGCCAGGACAAACAGTGTATCGCCGTCAACCATGGTGTGAGCCGGTCGAATGGCGCGCGCAATCCCATCCTGAGCCATTTGGGCTACCTTGGTCGCCTGATCCTTGTCGAGCCGGGCGTTCGTCGCCACCACGCCGATGACGGTGTGGCTCCGGCCCGCGAATCCCAGGGAAGTTCGCCCGACCAGCGTCTTCATGACCTGCAAGGTGTCCGCGAAGTACCCGGGCGACCCCAGCCGCAGGGGGCCGATGTTCCGGGAGCGGGCCCCGGCCAGGATCTGTCCGCTGGCGGGATCGACCACATCGCCAAAGGCGTTCACCGCGGTGATGGCTCCGATCACCACCCCCGCTCCGATCTCCAGACTGGACGTGCCGATCCCGGACTTCATCGCCTGGCCCATGCCGAAGATCTTCCCCACCGTGGCTCCGGTTCCTGCGCCGACATTTCCCTCAGCCGGAGGCTCCGCGCTGGCCGCCTGACAGGCCCGGTAGCCCATGGCCGCGTCCGGCCGGACGTCGGCCCTGCCGATACCCAAGTCAAACAGGATCGCCGCGGGTACGATGGGAACCCGGGCCACGCCCACGTTGAATCCGACCTTGCGCTCCTCCAGGAAGCGCACGACGCCGGTGGCCGCCTCGAGCCCGAAGGCGGACCCGCCGGAGAGGACGACCGCATGCGCCTTTTGGACCAGATGCAGCGGATGAAGGGCGTCCGTTTCCCGCGTTCCCGGGGCCCCGCCGCGCTGGTCGACCCCCGCGACGGCGCCCCTCTCGCACAGCACCACCGTGCATCCGGTGAGAGCGTCCTCATCCTGCGCTTGTCCGACGCGGATCCCCGCAACGTCCGTGATCGATCCTGGGCGGTTCATTCCACCTCCCCCACTCCATCCGGCTCGGGCCGCGGCGATCCTAGGCCAGGAGGACCAGGGCCCGTTCGAGGATACGTTCCGCAACTTCCGCCTTGCTCAGGACGGGCAGAACCTCCTCCCGTCCGTCCTGGCTGATCAGCGTGACGCGGTTTGTGTCCGTGGCGAATCCAGAATCCGGGGAACTGACATCGTTCGCCACGATCAAGGCAAGATCCTTTTGCTGCAGCTTCCGCCTGGCGTTCTGGATGAGATTCTCGGTTTCGGCGGCAAAGCCGATGGTTACCTGGGGGTGCCCTGTCCGGCGGCGCTGATCCGCCAGTTCCAGCAGGATGTCGCGGGTGCGCTCGAGCTCAAAGGCCGGCACGCCCTCCCCTCGCTTGATCTTTTGGTCCTTGACCTGGGCCGGGCGGAAGTCGGCGACGGCTGCCGCCATCAGCAAGAGGTCCGCTTCCAGGCAGGCCTGGAGGACGGCGTCGGCCATTTCGTTTGCCGTGCGCGCAGGCAAGTGCGTTGCTCCCGCGGGGGCTTCAAGTGAAACCGGCGCCGAAATAAGAGTCACCTCCGCCCCTGCATCCAGAGCCGCCTGGGCCAGCGCGTAGCCCTGTTTTCCCGAGGAGCGGTTGGTAATCATTCGCACGGGGTCGAGCGGTTCCTGTGTTCCCCCTGCGGTAACGACCACTTTCCGGCCTCGCAGAGGTCCGCCCCGGGACAGCAGGAAGCGGACCCGGCCGAGGATTTCCTTGGGATCCGTCATGCGGCCGATCCCGGTCAGGCCGGAGGCCAGATGTCCCCGCTCCGGCCCGAGGATGATCGCGCCTCGCCGCAGGAGAACCTGAAGATTCTCCTGGGTCGCCGGATGATCGAGCATTCCCCCGTCCATGGCGGGCGCGAGAACGAGGGGGCAGCGGCAGGCCAATGCCGTCAGGGCCAGCAGGTCCTCGCCGGATCCGCTCGCGAGCTTGGCAATGGTGTGGGCCGTGGCTGGAGCTACGAGAAGGAGATCCGCCTGGCGGGCGAGGCCGATGTGGAGCACGTGAGCTGGCCCGCTCCACAAGTCCGAGTCGGTGTAAGCGGCGCGTCCGGTGACCGACTGAAACGACAAGGGGGTCACGAAACGACCCGCGGCTTCAGTGAGCACCGCCTCGACCAGGGCACCGCCCTGGGTCAGCCGGCTGGCCAGATCGACAGCTTTGTAGGCCGCGACGCTGCCCGAGACGCCGAGGACGATGTGTTTGCCGTTGAGAGGGGAAGGGGACATCCTTTTTCCTCGCAGGCTCTGCCCGCAGGGGACGGGCGGCTAGTGATTCATATCGTAGATCATGCGGAGTCCGTCGAGAGTGAGCCAGGGGGCGACAAACTGGATGACCTTCGTCTCGCTGGCGATCAGCTCCACCAGGCCTCCGGTCCCGATGACGCGCATCCCCTCGCCCAGTTCGGCTCGGAACCGGGTCACCAATCCCTCCACCAGGCCGACATAGCCGAACAGCAGCCCGGATTGGAGGGAGTGGACGGTATTGCGTCCGATGGGCGAGGGCGGACGAGCAATTTCCACCCGGGGGAGTTTGGCGGTCCGCTCGAAAAGTGCGTCGGCAGCGATGCCGATGCCCGGGGCCAGGGCTCCGCCCAGATAGTCGCCGGTGGACGAAACGGCGTCAAACGTGGTCGCCGTCCCAAAATCCACAATGCACGCGGGGCCGCCATAAAGACGATACGCCGCGGCCGCGTCCACGACGCGGTCGGCGCCGACCGCGTGAGGATCCTCGTAGCGCACCTTGACCCCCGTGCGCACGCCGGCGTCCACGACCAAAGGCTCACATTTGAGGATGCGCTGGCAGACCTCGACCCACCGACCCGTCAGGGGCGGCACCACGGAGGCGATGGCCGCTCCCTTCACTTCCCCGAAGGGGATCCCGGCGTAGGTAAGCAAACCCTGCACGTCCAGCCCGAATTCGTCCGGCATCCTTTCATGGTTGGAGGCCAGGCGCCAGCGAGGCCCCGGCCGTTCTCCTTCATAGAGACCCAGGGTGATGTTGGTGTTGCCGATGTCAATGCACAGGAGCACGGCGCACCTCCCGAATCTGGTTGCTATCGTCCACAAGGACCACCCGGGGATGGTATCCGGCAGGCAAGGGCTCGGGAACAAGAACATAGGACATGATGATGATGCGGTCCCCTTGGAATATCAGGTGGGCCGCCGCGCCGTTGACCTGGATCACCCCCGAGCGATGGGGTGCGGGAAGGACATAGGTTTCGAGGCGGTTTCCGTTCTCCAGATCAACCACCTGGACACGCTCAAACTCGCCGATCCCCGCCGCCTCCAGAAGGGCCCGGTCGATGGTGATGCTTCCTTCGTAATCCATCGCGGCGGCGGTCACCCGGGCCCGATGAATCTTTCCCCCCAGCAAGGTGCGCATGATCGGCGGTGTTTTGTCATCCATCATGTGGGATACCCTCTCCTTGGCCTTTTGAGTCCGGAAAGATCACCCCCGTCGACCAGGCTCCTCTTTCGAGCAGGAAGTTGTCGATGAGTCGGGTCTGTCCCAGTCGAACGGCCAGCGAGAAAAGCCCATCCTGCTCCACGGTCAACAGTTCTTCCAAGGTCTCCGGCTGGGCGACGGAAACGTACTCCTCGGTCGCCAGGGGTTCCGCCTGCAGGGTCTTGGAAATCTCCGCGCGCAGAAGATCCGCCTCCCGCTGCCCGGCCTGATAGGCCTGCTGAGCCCGCGTCAAGGCCCGGAACAGAACGCCGGCGGCCCTGCGTTCGTCGGCGGAAAGGTACTGGTTCCGGGAAGACATGGCCAAGCCGTCCTGCTCGCGGACGGTGGGGCAGGCCATAACCCGCAAAGGGAAATTCAGATCCTGCACCATCCGCCTCACCACCACTACCTGCTGGGCATCCTTTTGGCCGAAGTAGGCTCGCTGAGGCTGGAAGATCAGGAAGAGCTTGCAGACCACCGTGGCCACCCCTTGGAAATGGTGAGGGCGCGCCCGTCCTTCCAGGGGGCGGGTGACCTCCTCCACGGTGACATAGGTCTGAAAGCGCGGAGGGTAGACGGCCTCCGGCGAAGGGGCCCAGACGACATCGACTCCCACCGGGTCAAGCAGGGCCAGGTCCCGGCGCAGATCGCGCGGGTACTTTTGCAAGTCCTCGCCGGGGCCAAACTGAGTGGGGTTGACGAAGATGCTGACCGCAACCGAGGCGCATTCGGAGCGCGCCCGTCGCGCGAGGGAAAGGTGCCCCTCGTGCAGATAGCCCATCGTGGGCACGAGGCCCAAAGGCTCGGGCAGTTGGCGCCGCAAGTCGAGAAGCTCCTCAAGCGAAGTCACCAGTCGCATGGATTTGAGTTCGCCTCCCCGACGCTAAAGGCTGCCGAGAGCCCGAACGAGGCGCCACATCGTGCGGTTGAGCGGGGCTGCTAGGCCCAGGCTCTCCGCCTGAGCCACTATGGCGCCGTTGATTGCGTCGATTTCCGTGGGCCGATGGCGCTCGATGTCCTGCAACATGGAGGCGCGGTTCCCGGCGCTGTGCCAGGCGGTCGCTTCGACCTCCGCAAAGAAGTCCGGGTACGGCAAGGCAATGCCGGCCGCCTGAGCCACTCGAGCGGCCTCCTGGCCCACGGCCTGCATGAGCGAGCGGGCGTCTGGAGATTCCAGCAGCTCGCCATTGGGCCTGTGGAGGAGGGCAGCCAGTGGATTGATCGCCGCGTTGACCACCAGTTTTCCCCACAGGAGCGACTCGAGGTTCTCCTCCACACGGACCTCGAACCCGGCCTGGGAGAAGAGCTTGCGGGCGGGCTCGACGCGCCGGTGAGAGGCCAGAGATACCGAGCCGTTGCCAGCACTCGCGACCTCGCCCGGAGCCAAGAGGGTCGCCCCCAGGGTGGTCACCCCAAGGGCCGTCTTATCCGATCCGAAAATCTGTTCCAGCGCCTCGCGGTTGCCCAGCCCATTCTGCAGGGAGAGCGCGAGGCCCGAGGGGGCGAGCGCGATTTCTCCCCGACGGGCCGCCTCGCGGGTCTGCCAGGCTTTCACCAGCACCAGGACCAGGTCGCTTCCGAGGCACTCCTCGGCTCTGTCCGTAGCCCGGACACGGGCCCGCAGGTCCCGCCCGGCCTCATGCACCAGGATCCCGTGCTCCCCTATCGCGGCGATCGCCTCGGCCCAGGTTCCCAGCAGGATGATTTCTGCGTGGGCAGCCAGCCGTGCCCCGAAAAGGCAGGCCATCGCTCCCGTCCCGAGGATGGTCACCCTCACGGTCACCCTCCCTCACGGCTTCGGGTCTTGCCCGTGCGGCTCACGCGAAATCTCTCCCGCGCTCCCGCTTCGGCTCTTCCAGGGAAGTCAGCAAGTCCTGCCATTCCGTTTCCGGAAGGTCTACGGTGTGTTCGGGCGCCGGGAAGGTGTGTTTTTCCACATCCTGTCGGTAGGCCTCGAACGCCTGCACCATTTCCTCGTAGAGTTTCGCGTACTGGCGGACAAACTTGGGGGTGAAGCGATCGAAGAGCCCCAGCAGATCATGGGTCACCAGGACCTGACCGTCACAATCCGGGCCGGCCCCGATTCCGATGGTAGGAATCGTCAGGCGCTGCGAGATCAGGCCGGCCACCCTCGCCGGAATGGACTCGAGCACCAGGGCGAAACACCCGCATTCTTGAAGTGCATGGGCATCCTCGAGCAGCCGTTTGGCGGCCTGAGCGGTCCGGCCCTGGGGCTTGTGGCCGCCAAGCTTGTGAACGGACTGAGGCGTCAGCCCTATGTGCCCCATGACGGGTATCCCCGCTCGGACGATCGCCTGGATGGTGGGGACCATCTCTTGCCCGCCTTCCAGCTTGACCGCGCCCATGCCGGCCTCCTGGAGGAATCGGCCGGCATTGCGTACGGCCTCGGGAGGGCTGACTTGATAGGAGAGAAAGGGCATGTCGCCGATCAGGAGTGCACGCGAGGCACCGCGCGCGACCGCGCGGCAGTGATGCAGCATCTCCTCCATGGTGACTGGGATTGTGGAAGGGTAGCCGAGCACGACCATTCCCAAGGAATCGCCCACGAGGATCACGTCCAAACCGGCCGCATCGACCGCGCGGGCCGTGGGGTAGTCGTAGGCGGTGAGCACGGTGATGAGCTGCCCTTGCTCTTTCTTTCGCGCCAGATCAAGGACGGACACGGGCTTGGGAACCGGGGCCGGGCTGGACAAGGTAGCCTCCTTCGACCAAGGTAGACTCCCGCTTGGCGGTCCCTGAAAACAGCATCGCCCTCCGAGTCGAGCGAGGGCGGGACAGCTCCTTGCGGAGCCAGACTGAAGGCTTGTCCTGCCGTCTCGGTCGACGAGCGATCCAAGCGGCTGCCTCCATTATACATCGCCAGGGGAACCGAGCGGAGGCCTTTCGGCTCCTGAGCTAAGAGATCCAGCGGCCATGCCTCCGGGCTGCGGCTGAGGCCGGAGTCCGGAGGGGCAGCATAGCGCCGCGAATGCTAGCTGAGCGGTTGGGCCAGAGGCGGTTCCAGCGCGTTGACAACCAGGTCGGCCACGGCGCTGAGCCGAACCCCCAACCCGTAGTGATCGTTGAGATCCCCCAGCTGCAGGCGGCAATTCTCGCAGGCGGCCACAACGACCTGGGCCCTGGTCCGGCGGATCTGGTCCGCTTTGGGTTTTCCCCCTTGAAGGCGAAGTTCGTTGTAGTCCGGCTGGGCGACGAGCCCGCCTCCTCCCCCGCAGCAGTAGGCTTCCGTCCGATTGGGGGTCATTTCCACGAACTTCGCCGCTGCGGCGCGCAGGATCCGGCGCGGCTCCTCGATGACCCCTCCGTTGCGGGCCATGTTGCACGAGTCGTGGTAGGTCACCGTGTCCGGGTTGGCCTGCGGGTTCAGCTGCAGCCGCCCGGCCGCCAAATACTCATCGGTCTTTTCCACCAGGCTGGTCACCCGGAAGGGGAAGGACTCTCCGAACCAGTTCGGCGCATCCCAGCGCAGGGCCGCATAGGCGTGGCCGCATTCGGCCAGCACGACCTCTTCCACCTGCAGTCGCTTGGCTTCCTCGATGATCCGAGCCGCGATTTGCTTGGCTCGGCTCGTGTCGGACAGAAACACGCCGTAATTGGCGGCCTCGAAGATGCTCAAAGTCCAATCTTCCTTGGCCCGGTGGAAGAGGATCGCCGGAGGCAGGATCGTATGCGTTCCGGACAGTCCGACATAGAGGACTTTGGCCCCCGGCCGCTCCACGGTGATCCGCGCGCCGGGGTCCCCCACCTTTTCCTGCAGCACTCCTTCGAGGTCGGCCATCTGGCTGAGGAAGACGTCGCGAAAGAACTCGGGGTTCTTTCCCTTTTCGATAGCCGCATCGGCCAGCATGACCAGGATTTCGGGTGCGGCCCCACTGGCCGTCGCCATGGCGCGAACCGTGCGCATGAGCAGGGGCGTGTCAACCCCCATCGGACAGTTGAAGGTGCAGCGTCGGCAAAGTGTGCACCGCGTGAAGGCCATCTCCGCGAGCCGGGCCAGTCCTTCTTCGGTGAGTTTCTCCGCTCCCGTCCATCCAGGCAAGATTCGGGACAGCCAGTCTTTTTCGGCCCGATAGACGCGGCGAAGGGCTTCCCCCCGAGCCGCGGGAACATTCTCCAGACTCGGATCAGCGAGGAAGTAGTGGCAGGATTCCGCGCAGATTCCGCAGCGGGCACACACTTCCAGGGAGGCGACGAGAGGCTGGGTGAGTTGCTGCTCCAGCACTTCCAGGGCCGTTGAAGCCAGGGCGCTCATTGGGACGCCTCCCGGGAGGCGAACCCGGCCGAACCGGTTGAGTGCATCGCACCCCGACGGCCGATGAAGGTCCCGAAAAACCGGCGCGAGAAGAAAAAGTAGATGCAATGCCGGATCTTGCCCAGGGGAACATAGACGAGCATGACCGTTGCCACGAGATAGGCCGCGGAGAGAACCCATGGCCAGGCCAGGGCGAGGGCCCACGCGGCCTGAAACAAGGTCACCAGGCCGACCGCCAGGAGATCATCGAAGGTGCTCAGGGCCCGCAAGTTGGGTTCCAAGCGCCGCATGAGGATGCCGGCAATCCCGAGCAAGGCGCCCAGCCCGGAGACCAGGGCCAGCACGTCGCGAACGGGCCCGGACCAGGCGGGCCACCAGGGACTGAGGATCACGAGACCAAGGTCCAGGAAGATCACGAGGTGGAAGCCGATGCCGCGCACATAGGAGAGGGCGTGGCGCCGGGTGCTTTCCTTGGCCCAAGGGGCCATGCCCCACGTGAACGCATAGAGGGTCCCACGGGCCACAGATCCGCGGGGCGTGGCGCGATCGCGAACGAGGGGAAGCTGAGCTGTCGCCCTCCAGCGCCAGATCAGAGCCGCGGCGGCGAAAGCGAATCCCAACAACGTCACTGCCTGAAAAACCCAGAGCATAGACCCCTCTGCCTTTCCAACCGATCCTACTTCAGGCGCCTCACCACAAAACGGAACTCTTTGTCGTTCACCTTTTCCATTGTCACGAGCTCGTTCCCGCTACTGCGCGCCCAGGCCGGGATGTCGGCCACAACCCCTGCGTCCGAGGCCACCGCTTCGATCGTCGCCCCCACGGGGACCGTCTTGATGGCCTGAGAGATCTTGACCACAGGCATCGGGCAAAGCAAGCCTTTCAGGTCAAGGTGCGTTTGCGGCTTGGTTTGATCCGTCATGATTTTCGCTCCTGGACCGTCTGGGTCCGCTAGGTGAAGAGAGAGATGTCAGCCTCGCCGGCATACTCGAGGAAGGCCGCGGCGCCGCCGTATTCCACCCCCTCGATGAAGTTCTCGGGCTTGAATCCAAATACATCCATAGTCATCTGGCAGGCGATGAGACGAGCCCCGCCCGCCACGCAGATGTCTCGCAGCTCCTCGACCGTGGCCACGCCCTTGTTCTTGAAGGTCTTCTTCATCAAGGTGGTGGCCAGTGCACCGAAGCCGGGCACGCTCATGGCAACGGTGGGAATCGGCCAGACGATGTTCTGAAACCCCGCTGGGCCGAAAGGCATTTTCATGGGCATAGCCGGGTTCCCAAGGGGAGTCACGGCGGCGGTCAACTTCCGATTCAACAATGTCAGGCCGTAGAAGGTGAAGTAGATGCCGACCTCCCAGCCCATGGCGACCGCGGTGCTCCCCAAGATGAAGGGCGGATAGGCCCAGTCGAGGGTTCCCTGGCTGGCAATCATTGCTAGGCGCTTGGGCTTGGATGGATCTGATCTTGACATGGAGCCTCCTCTCCGATTCCGGGACTTAACGCATCTGTTCTGCGAGCTCCGCGCGGTGTGCCAGGTTCTCGCGCAACACCGCACGAAGAAGATCCAGCGCCTGGATAAGCCGCTGGTCGCCCAGCGTGTAAACCACCGAGGAGCCTTGGCGCGTGGCATGAACCATCCCACGATCGCGCAGGGTCTTGAGGTGGCGCGAGGCGGCAGGTTGAGAAACGTTGAGGGACTGGACCAATTCGGACACAGTCCGCGGCCCATCAGCCAGGTAATAGAGGATGAGGATCCGCTTGGGGTCAGCCAGTCCAGCACAGATTTGTGCGTGCAGGGAGTTGACCTCCGATTCAAGATTTGCTTGCATGGCCCCTCCGAGGATCATGAGCCAGGGCATATATGCGCATTTCCGCATGTCCTCAACGGCGGATTATGCCCCCAATTCCTGCCGGCCATTAGTGACAGACGTCACGCTGTTCGCATCACTTCTCTCGCACCTCGCCAAGTGCCCGAGCCAGGAATCACCAGCAAGTGAGCCGAATTGGTTCCGCATTGCGCGGCCTTAATGGGTCCGAGGTTGCACCCGTGGAATTTGTTGAGACCCGAAAAAGCCCGAATCTTTGCCAGGGCGTCTCTTGGGACATCGCCTCCGTACCTCAAGAACACAATGGGAACCGAAGCGGAGAAGGGATTCGAGGGGTTCTTGGTGATTAGTTAAGAGTGAGACTTGCGGCTGGGCTGTGCCTGGCTCGGATTTTCGGGAGGCCAAGGCAAGCACGTTTTCCCTTTCCGGAGGCCATTTTCCTCATGTTCACGTGAATCTCATGTTATGCCCTGAGAATACCTCCTGGCTGCCTGAAACTTTTGGGAGCGGAAACGCATATACAAGGAAGGCAGCCCAGCGCGGCGGAATTGGGGATCGGGATGGTCTTGGCCCCAAGAGAATTCGGCTTGGAACTCGGAACAGCAAGGCGAACTTCCTGGCTCAACATCCCCGACTGAGGAAGCGCAAATCGCAGTCAAGCCCCATTTCGGGTTGTCATCAGGTTGTGGCAAATCGGAGTCGGCGAAGTGGTCGCGCGATTGATTTCGTCGGGCTTGGCAAGACAACCCTGGGTTTCCCGATCTGGGGATTCAAGCGAGGCAGAATGAGTCGGGGTGCTTACTGGGTGTTGATCGTGCTGGTGGTGGTAGACCTGGTAGCAGCGGGGCTCCTGGCCTGGGCGTTGCCGCAGGTGAGGCCTGGAGCGGGAATGGCGGCGGGGCGGATACCAGGGTTCTGGGGACAGTACGCACGGCCGTTTGGGATTCCGCGGCAGGGGCTCCTGGGGAATCCGTTCTCCCTGGCGGGGTCCCCTCTTTGGGGATTAGGCACGACCGTGGCGACAGAGATCTTTCTGTTCCTGGGGGGAGGACTGGTGCTGTTCCTTTTTCCAGGGCTGATGAGTCGGCTGGGGGATGTCTTTGCCGGTCCGGAGCGCAGAAACGTTTTTCTGCTTCTCGGGATCGGGCTGCTGGCGGTTCTGCTGTTGGGTGCGCTGGTGGGACTGGCGGCGCTGTCGTTGCTGGGATTGCCTGCGGTTCCGCTGCTCCTGCTGCTAATGGGGTCGGGTCTGGCGGTGGGGTTGGTGGCGAGCCTGGTGCAGGTGGGGCGAGGGGTGTGTTACCTCCTGCAGTTAAGCGATATGAGGCCGCTGGTGCACCTGTTGCTGGGGGTTGCAACGGTGTCGCTGGTGGCGGCGGTGCCGGTCTTGAATGGACTGGTCTTGCTGGTCGCGGGAGTTTGGGGGGTCGGAGCGCTGCTGGTGATGCTCGTTGATAGGCAGGGGAAAGTAGGGTCTTCCCAGGCGCTGGCGGCAGATTGAGCGGAATCGGACGGACGCCAGGGGGACGGGGGCCCGGCGAGGATAACGAAAGGATGGGGCAGGCGATGAAGAGGTGGATCTGGATCCCGATCGTGATCGTGGTTGTGGTTGCTGGGGTCCTGGGAGACGCATACTACCAGGAACGGCAGTATCAATTAACCCTGAGTTCGCTCCGGACCGAGACGGCGGCGAAGGGGACCATCACGTCCACGGTGGATGCGACGGGGACGTTGGCGGCTCGGCAGACGGCGGACCTGAGCTTCGGGGTGAGCGGCGATGTGGCCCAGGTAAGCGTGAAACTGGGGGGCACGGTGAAAAAGGGCGAGGTGCTGGCGACGCTCGATCCTTCTTCGGTTCCGTCCTCGATCGGCTTGGCCGAGCAGGACCTGGTGACGGCGCAGCAGAATTTGCAGAATGCCAAGTCATCGCTGACGGCGGAGGCCAATGCGGGAGTTGCCGTGGCCAGTGCCCAAATTGCGTTGACTGCGGCCCAGGCCAACTACAACACCATTGTGGTCAACTACGGGCCCCAGGAGCTGAGCAATGCCCAGAGTGACCTGCAGATTGCCAAGGCTCACTATCAGGCCAGCCCCACGAAGGACAACTTCACCATCTATTCGGAGGCCCTGCAGAATTACGAGGCTCTCTCCGCGAAGTATCAGGCCGCCGGCGGTGTAACGAACGATCCGGACACCATCGCGGCCGTGACGGCGCAGTACAACCTGGCCAAGGCGCAACTGGCGGATGCGCAGGCGGCGCTGAAGAATTACCAGAACGGGATCAACCCGCAGACGGTGGCAGCGGCGCAGGCGCAGGTGGCGGCAGACGAAGCAACGATCGCCCAGGCGGAGATTGTGGCGCCGTTTGACGGGACGGTCACGGCGCTGAATACGCTGGTGGGCGACGAGGCGACGCCGGGGACGGTGGTGATCTCGCTGGCGGACATGTCGCAGTTGCACGTGGACGTTGCCGTGTCGGAGCTGGATGTCAGCACGGTGGCGGTGGGGCAGAGCGCGACGCTGAACTTTGACGCCTTTCCGTCCAAGAACTACACCGGTCAGTTGACGTCGGTGAGCACGGATCCGGCGATCTCGAGCGGGTCGGTGACGTACACGGCGCGGGTGGTGGTTCAGGGGGCGGACCCAAGCCTGCTGCCCGGGATGACGGCGTCGGTGACGATCGTCACCTCAAGCCTGAACAGTGCCCTGGTCGTACCGATCGGGTCGGTGCGGACGGTGAAGGGCAAGCAGGTCGTTTATGAGCTGAAGAACAGCCAGTTCATACCGGTGCCGGTGCAGCTCGGGGCGAGCGATGACACGAATACGCAGGTGACGGGGGGATCCTTGCAGGCGGGGCAGAGGATCGTGGTGAATCCACCGACGACGATTCCGAGCGGATCGGTCGGCTTGTTCGGGCTGGGGCGGATCTTTGGCACAGCTGGGGTCACGCAGCGGGCCGGGTTCAGCGGTCGTAGCGGCGGGGCGATCCCCAGCGGCGGTAGTGGCGGCGGCTTCGGTGGCGGCGGTGGTGGGGGCGGCTTCGGTGGCGGCGGTGGTGGGGGCGGCGTCGGTGGCGGCGGTGGT